>CEAG01034025.1_pt1 | contig 135763 bp, 124 predicted proteins | sample 554891 | NCBI WGS metagenome assembly CEAG01 (sample SAMEA3182116, study PRJEB8094) | gut metagenome | biome: human; feature: gut; material: Stool; isolation source: human stools | place: Canada | collected 2014-02-25
CCTTTCCCCTCCGGGACGACCCCGGAGGTATCATCATGGCTTCGACAGTTCGTGATATAATAAGTCTCCGCATGATCGGTTTCTTTCGCCCGCAGGCGGGTGTTTCAACCCTATAACCAGCTCCGACCGAATATCCGCCGGAACTCTTCTCTGCTCCCGTAATGGCTTTCAAAATATTCCTGTGCCATCTGCTTAAGCTTCAGATCCATTTCAGCGGCATTCTCTCCTGCCTGTGTTCCATTCGGATGTAAATCCGGGCGAAGCGGTATGACAAATCCATACTTCTCGCTATTCTTCCGGTTCGGATTACCTGGGAAAATATGATGGCGTTCAACCGGCTCCACGCCGGTAAAATAGCAATGTTCCATATCATCCGTGAATACGCTCCATAATCGCTTCATACGCCCCACTCCTGTTTCATCCGTTCCAGTTCATCCGGCGTTGCCGTCTCAATACCAAGTTCCTGTGCTTCCTCCACAATCTGGTCAATAAAGTGACTCATTTCAGATGTATCAAATTCACTCGATCCCTTAATCATCAGATAAGAAACCCATACCTTTCCGTTCTTCACAAATTCTCGTATTCTTTTCCAATGCCCGCCGAGCAGTGATACATCCACTTCCTTCTTAAGCGTTACTGTTACATACCCGTTGTCATCCTCATAAAAAGAACCATACTTCTGTAACATCTCTTCATAAACATCTTCTTTACTGGATGATATATCTGGATGGTTCGCAATCTTAGTCATGAGCACCCACGCATAGGCGTTTGCATCGTTACTCCGTTTTTCACGATATTTAACCGCTTTGATCCGTAGCAGATCATTCGCTTTCATGTTTTCGATCTGACTGGCTGCCGAAGCGTCAACCTCAAACGTGAGGATGATGCCTCGTCCATCAAATGTCCGGCTTGCACCAGTTAGCTTTCCGGTAGTCTCCATCAGGCATCAGCTTCTTTCTTTTTCTTGTACCAAAACTCCACCTGCTCAATAAGCTTATCTGCAAGTTCCACTGAAATTTCAGATGTTTTGGAAAAGTTATACTTTTTCTTGAGATTTCCCATCACATCCGAAGACGTTGTGTCCTTGCACATTTCGGCGTAAGCATCCACAAATTCACTGATCTTGTGTAACTGCTCCACTGTCGCCGGCATAAACTGTGATTCTGGTGTAACCGGTTCTGGTATTTCGCCGTCCGGGTCTTTCATCTCCTCGGTCGGAATGCAAAATACCTGGAAGCACGCATACTTGAACGCAATCGCCATTGCCTTGTTGGTTGCTTTATCTCCACTGTCCATGCCCTCTCCAACCGTTACCGCTTCGATAAATGAACCATCTTCGGCATAAAATGTGTACTTGATCCGGCAAATAGAATAAATCAATGCACCGCCGCTCTTCTTTGTCCGTTCCTCTCTTCTTTGTTCCAACACTTTAGGAACAATAAACACATGATTCTTGGTGAGTACCGGATTGATCGCATTCATAACCGCATCGATACCGCGGTACTTAAAGCCCTGCTGTTCATTCTCTGCATCCTTGCCGACTGCCCCGATCTCTTCCATGCACCGAGAGATCGCTTCATATATATTCATTTTTCTTGCTACTTCCGCCATGCCGCCCTCCTAAAACAGTTTATTTATAAGATTCATTGCGTAGGTTGCATCAACCCTTTCCTCGCCGGTTTCTTCCATATGCTTCTGAATGGCATCAACCATCATCTTAAAATATGTTGTGTCAACACCCGTCAGCTGATCCTCGAGAACCTTTACGTCCTTCAGATCTAATTCATTCAACTGGAAACACATCTTTACATACTGTCCAGCATTGATGTGATAACCGCGCTCAAGGTATTTCCGGGTCCGAACAATCGAACATAACGGATATTTTGATCCGATATAGTACAGCTCCTTGTTGATAATGCATTCAAGTGCTTTTTCTGGAAGAAATAATTCGTTGTCCCAGGAGCTCCATGCACATGTGCAGTGTGCAAAATCATAGTTCTTATGAATTTCCTCCACCTCGCCATAGAATCGAATTACAAGCTGCACCTTGTCTGTCAAAGTGATTGCGTTGCTCGTGATAAATCGAGGCCTGTACTTTTCATTCTCCGTCTCCTGCTCCAAAGCTTCCTCAATCTCCTCTTCTGTGGATGCAAAGTTATGCTCTTCATCTGCAATGCCCGTAGACGAAACAAAGCAGTCGATTTTTCCCGTTTTATCATCGCATCTTACCGAAACCGGCTTGTCCGGATGCTTTTCATTCCATTTTCCAACATAGTATGTTGCTACGGTCACACACGCTTCTTTGGTCCGGAAGTAAACATCATAATCATGGAGTTCTTCGCCAGTCAAAAGTGAAACAATTGCACCGCCAGTAACAATCACATTATCCCTTATAATCTTTTTGATGCTTTCGTCATCAATATTCAAAATCCAATCGCGCAACTTGTTATTCAAGTGCTTTCTGATGTTTTTACCATTCATCTCTATACCCTCCGAAATTTAATACCGTACTCACGCATAGCAGCTTCAAGCTGTGCGATCTGGAACGGATCAGCAACCACTTCATACCGTACGGTTCCCTCAGGTGCCGTTGCAGACCGCACCTCTTTTTCTTCCTCCGGCACAACTTCCGGCACAACTTCCGGTGCAGCCGGTTCTTCATGCACCAAAGCAGCTTTTCTCTGCTCTTCCTCTGCCGCCCTGCGTGCCTCCTCTTCTGCCTTTCTCTGCTCTTCCTCTGCCTGTCTCCGCAGGATTTCTTCCTTCTGCTTCTGGTACTGGTTCATGGCTGTAATGGCATCTGACAGTTCCAGCGTTGCCTTGTACTTCGCCAGACCTTTATCCTCAAACTCCGATTCCATCGCCCGGATAGTGTCCAGATCTTTCTCTACGTGCTCCACATGTGCTGTGATGGCTTCTGTGATAGCTTTCTGCGTGGTCGTGGAATTCTCCCATCTGCTATCATAGATGCGATCCAGCGGCAAATACTCCATCACAGTTCCATGCTCCGCCATAATCCCGGTATAGATTTCACAGATCATCGCTTTCTTTGCTTCCACGCGCCTACGCTCAAACTCCTCGATCTGCCCGCTGATAAAGTCGATCGGTTCATCGATCAGCTTATCCAGCTCTTTGACCTGCGCTTCAAAATTGGTATATGGCATCATAAAAGTTTTCTTGATCTCGATTCGCCTGTCGTTCATGGCCTTTTTCAGCTTACGCAGGCTTGCCACCGTCCTTTTTGCTTCCGGCTGGGATTCTGCGGTAAACACCATCCCCTTGTACTCCTCCAGTCCTGCCGCAAGGGCTGCCTTGATCTCTTCAAAGTTGGTCTCGATACTTCCGTCTTTCTGCTCTACTAATAAGTTAATTTCCTGCATCTTCTATCTCCTTTTCCTCTCTAAACCGCTCCTCGCGGTCGCATATTGCTGCCAGTTTCTTTCTGTGCCGCTGCGCCCGTGCCTGCTCCGCTTCGTACTCGTCCCAGTCCGGCGCATCCGGCGCAATCTCAATCATCGATATACTCCCACTCTCCTTTGTCGCCATTGTTACTGATCTTAAGTCTCACTGCTGTCTCTGGAGAAACAGCCAGCACCCCGCTAATGCTCCCGTCATCCGCAATGGTAATAGTGGCAATTCCCGCAACGCCGACCCCTTCCAGTGTTTCCGGCAATTCCCGCAACACATCCACGAGATTGCACATGTCCTTGTTACATAACCTTGCTTTCATTCAAAAAATCCTCCACTTCCAGCTGCGTCCAATCCGTTGCCCGGATCATCCGCTCCATCTTCTCTTCACGCTCCTGCCGCTCTGTCTCCCCGGTAACGCAGTCATCACACATGCCGTTCTGCCCCTCTCCCGGGTCCATCATGCAACCGCAGCACCTACATTGATACTCGTACATTGACATATCCTCCACGTCAGTGTTACAATAAACGCAGAAATACTTATGTATTCCTACGGTAAATAGCACCTGTACTCGCCAAAGTTATCAGGGTGCTATTTTTTTGTCTCATGTTCCAGATACTCCGTTCTTAGGTCGTATACAAACTGACACAGTTTTTCCGCCACTTCATCCGCCATCTCATTTCCCGAAAGATTTCTCACATAACTGGTTCCGCATATATAACATGTGAGCTTGCGGATCATATCCCAAACGCTCCAATAAACATACGTGCCAAAAAGCTTGTACATAATAGATTCCGTATTGCAAGATGCGCTCGTAAACCATTTTGAACGTGGCTTCTTCAAAACTGACTGTGTATCTTCGCGAATGACCGTTCCTTTCATCTTTTCTATAATCTGCTTTTCAACCTCGGAAACAATCTCCTGTTTTTCCTGCTCCGTCACTTTCCCACCTCCTCAATCTCGATCCACACAATATCCGGCTTGTCCATCTCGATCACAACCTCGGTGCGCCGCCGCTCCGCCAGCATGTAAATCGCATAGCCCGCGCCGCCCAGAAAGCCACCGATGATACACACCGCTCCCGCAAGGTAGCCGTATACATCCTGCGAATCCAGACAGCATCCTGCAAGCAGTGCCGTGACCACGCCGACCGCCGTAACGATCTTGCCTATCCTTTTCAACGTTCTCACTCCTTTCAATCCGGAATATCCTTAAAAGTAAATGATATGACCACACCCGCCATATCCGCCAATTCGTACAACGTTTCCAGCGTCATGTTCTTCGGCGTGCCGTCACGGCTAAAATACTTTGTGATGGTACCTACGCCCATCCCAAGCTTGTCCGCAATCTCTTTATTGCTATACTTCTGGGACAGGGATCCATACAACATACGTTTGACGTGATTCATGCGCTTAGCAGTCTTATCCTCACACAAATTACTTTTTCCCACGCTTCTCACTCCCTTCCTATTTGCTGTCCATCTTCTGGGTATATTCTTTTTGATATTTCTCCAGAAGATTTACGAAATCTTTCCACTCCTTTGATTCTGCAATTTCATTCCACGCGTGGCAGGGTGCAGCAAATCGAACTACAACCCAGTCAGATAAAATGGATTTAAATTCATCAAAACCCTGCTTTGGTGGTTCGTCTGGTGCAAGAAAAGTATTCGGATGCACCACCGGCACTTCTTTTTTCTTAAATAATTTCACTCCTCACCCTCCTCTCTCCGTTTTGCTGTCCAAATTATTGGACAGATACCGTGGTATCTTCATAGAAGTAGTCAATGGTCACGCCGAAATACTCTGCGAGAATCTTGAGTTTATCAGCTTTCGGCTTGCTACGACCGGTTTTCCAATCGGATAACACCGATTGCGCAATACCAGTGTCTTTTGCTACTTGATAAGCAGTTTTGTGATGTTTCGCCAACAATTCTGCAAATTTTTTGTACAATTTTGCACCGCCTTTCCGTATTAATATTATTGTGTTTGCTACGGAAATGTGATATACTTCGATTATCAGACAAAGCAACATATTCCCGTAGCATATACACTAACCGTTACAACGGTTTTCTTGTGTATGCTCATACTATACTACGGCTATCCGTTATTGTCAATGCTTTTTATCGGATTTCTTTAGTATTGCTTATCTTTATGAAAGGTGAACAGATTATGTATGAGATTTTTGTTGAATTACTACAAAAATACGGAACAACACCGTATAAAGTAAGTAAAGAAACTGGAGTTTCTCAATCTACTTTAAGTGACTGGAAAAGAGGTAAAAGCACTCCAAAGCCCGACAAACTCCAAAAAATTGCAGATTATTTTGGCATTTCTTTAATTTATTTGATGACTGGAAAAGAAGATTCAGAGCCTAAAGAGCCACAGCTTAAGCCTAAAGACGAAAAAGATATTAAGACTATCCTTGCGAATACAGAGCAACTTTTAAAGCAGCCAGGGCTTATGTTCGAGGGAAAACCTGCAAGCCAAGAATCGATTGACTCCATACTCTCTGCAATGCAAATAGGTATGGAAATGGCAAAAAAGAAAAATAAGGAACTTTATACACCTAAGAAATATAAAGAGGAACAGTGATTTTAATGAACATACATAGTTTGGCAGAATCTATTGTTAAAAAACATCACACACGAAATCCTTTTGAAATCATCAACGAAAGAAACGCAATACTGATATATGCTCCGCTCGTCGATGTTCGTGGATTTTATCAATACTTTCAGAGAAATCATCTTATTTATATTGATGAAAATTTGCCAGATAACGAAAAAACCTTTGTGTGTGCACATGAATTAGGGCATATGCTCATGCATCAAGGAGAAAATTCAGTATACATGGACACTCGTACTTGCTTCAACACAAACAAGCCCGAAATCGAAGCTAATACATTTGCTGCCGAGCTTCTGATTCCGGACGAAATTATTTTGGAGAACCACAATATGACTACTGAACAGCTATCACGATTATTAGGTTATGAAAAATCACTTATAGATTTGCGTTTAAAGTCTTATATGAGTCTTTAATATTCTACAAACGTGTGTTATGATTTTGTTATTACAAAAGAAAGAAGGTATATGTTATGGGCTTCACTGAAGATTTAAAACAGTTTGCAGAGAGAGTTATTCCTCTCAAAGAAAATATTTCCACTGAAGAAGCAACTAAAATGTCAATGATTATTCCGTTTTTTCAACTTCTAGGGTATGACGTTTTTAACCCGGGAGAATTTTGTCCTGAATACACTGCGGATGTTGGAGTAAAAAAAGGGGAAAAAGTTGATTATGCCATTCTCATCAATGGAAATCCAGAAATTCTCATTGAATGCAAATGGTGTGGCGAATCTTTGTCAAAACATGGTTCACAGTTATTCCGATATTTTGGAACTTCCCCTGCGAAGTTCGGAATTTTAACAAATGGATTAATATACCAATTCTTTACTGACTTAGACGAGGCAAATAAAATGGACCTTGCTCCATTCCTCGAAATCAATTTGAATGATCTGAAAGATGCTCAGATAAACGAACTAAAGAAATTTTCAAAAGAAGTGTTTGATAAGGATAATATTTTCAGTACAGCATCCGACCTTAAGTACTCTTCATTGATAAAAGGGCTTCTTGCAAAAGACTTAGATGATCCAAGCGATGAATTTGTTCGATACATACTTTCTAATGTTTATGACGGCCAGAAGAATCAAAAAGTCATCGATAAGTTTAAATCAATCGTCAAAAAGTCATTTACCGGATTTGTCAATGATATCGTTAACCAAAAGATATCATCCGCTCTTACACCGGAAGCAGATGAACAACCAAATGACACACCTATTTTAGATGAGCAAAAAAGCAAAATAGTTACAACAGAGGAAGAAATGGAAGCTTTCTACATTGTTCGCGGTATTCTAGCTGGTACAATTCCAATAGAAGATGTTGTATACCGCGATACTGAAAGCTACTTTGGAATCTTATATCAGGACAATAACCGCAAGCCACTTTGTAGGATTAATCTCGACACAAAGAACAAGCAATTGCTTATTCCTGATGAGAATAAGAACTTTGAGCGTATTTATATTGACTCTCTGAACGATATTTATTCTTACAAAAACAAGCTTATTACTGTAGCAAAGAGATATTTAGAGAAATAAATAAAAACCGCCCCACTCTAAAGCAGGACGGTTATGCTCCAGATGATACCAGAGCCCTAGACAAGCATATTGTATCATTCGGAGCAGCCGAGTGCAAGCGGAACACACGTTCCACGCTGGCTGTTATTTTTATACCCAAAAACTCCTCGATTTCGAGGGGGTTAGAAGAAAGGATGGTACATATGGCAACTGCAAAAAAATTACCTTCTGGATCATGGCGCATTCGTGCATTCGATTACACGGATACTGACGGGAAAAAACACTACAGATCTTTTACATGTGATGATCCATCGGCGAAGGGAAAAAGAAAATGTGAATTGATGGCTGCAGAATGGGCAGCTGAAAAAGAAACCGGAATGCATGATTCCGCCGCTAACATTACATTGCAACAATGTCTGGACAATTACGTGTCGTCAAAAGAAAACGTGCTCTCTCCAGCCACTATACGGGGCTACAAGCAAATGTATTCATATTTTTTATCGATAAAAGATGTTAAGATTGCAAAAATCAATCAGAAATTAGTAACACAATTTATAAACGATCTTTCCAAAAACCACGCGCCCAAAACTGTGCGAAATGCGCATGGCTTTCTTACAGCTGCCTTGCGTGCATCCGGATGCAATATCAATTTGTCGACCAAACTTCCGCAGGCTGTTCAGCCAGTCTACGCCCTGCCGTCTGACGCCGATATTAAGGCACTGATGGATTATTTTACGGCACACGATAAAGATATGCTCATTGCTTTATACCTTGCCGCATTCGGCACATTACGACGCTCTGAAATCTGCGGACTCACCGCAGATGATGTAGAAGGAAACGTCATTCACGTTCACAAGGCTCTTGTTAAGGGACAAGACGGCGAATATCAGCAGAAAACCACCAAAACAACCTCTTCCGACAGGTACATTACCCTTCCAGACTTCGTAGTGGCTTCTTTCCCGGAATCGGGACGGCTCGTGGCGTACTCTCCAGATGCTATAACAAGGCGTATGGAACGAGCGTTAAAATTACTAAATATATCCCCGTTCCGTTTTCATGATCTGCGGCATTACTCTGCCAGCATCATGCATGCAATCGGTGTGCCGGATCAATATATTATGGAGCGCGGTGGTTGGAAGAGTGATAAAATACTCAAGCAGGTGTACCGCGGAACAATGTCCGAATATCAGAAAAAGTATACGCAAATGACAAATGATTATTTCAAAAACATCAACCAGCGGTAAATTTTATATGGGAGTATGACACGAAATATGACACGAAAATTAAAAAAGCGCCCTGCATGGCGCTTTTTAAGATGGACCAGACGGGAATCGAACCCGTGTCCGAAGAATAATCCCCTGTCCTTCTACGAGCTTAGTCTGTCCTTTGACATTCCCTCTGCCGTCCGGGAACAGACACCCTTACGGTTTTGGTAGCTTCATGGTACGCCCGCAGGCTCAAAGCTTTGCCTGTGTCGTTTCTCACATCGTCGAAGCCTGGGTCCTAAAGTGTGAGTGCTCTAGGTCAGACTGCTGCCATTAGGCAGCGTATGCTAAATTATCTTCAGCGTTTAAATTTAATTGTGGAATTTGACGCATCCCGTGCGGCTCGCTTCTCCAGCTTCATATTCCCCGTCGAAACCTTTACTGGCCCCTGTTATTTATAAAAAATCTAATACAGATTCTTTACCTTGAAATCACGCTCTGCCTCGCGGCGCATGTCTTTCTTCGCAATGTCCTGCCGCTTGTCGTAGAGCTTCTTACCTTTGGCAAGTGCAATCTCCACCTTCACGAGGCTTCCCTTCAGATATACCTCCACCGGAACCAGCGTGTAGCCCTGCTCTGCAAGCTTTCCCGTCAGCTTCCGGATCTCTGACTTGTGCATCAGAAGCTTCTTGGGGCGGAGCGGATCTTTGTTGAAAATGTTGCCCTTCTCATAAGGGCTGACGTGCATGCCGTAGACGATGACCTCACCGTTCTCGATGCGCACAAACGCTTCCTTGATCGAACACTTGCCCATGCGCATGGACTTCACTTCCGTCCCGTGCAGTTCAATGCCCGCCTCAAACCGCTCCTCCAGGAAATAGTCATGGTAGGCTTTTTTGTTATTCGCGATTAACTTCTTCTCGGTCTTTGCCATCCCGACTATCCTCCTTCGCTTACTGTCTGCACTGCCGCTTTTCATCTGCACTGCTGTTACAGTATACCCCACAAATTTTTATTCTGCAATAAACTTCTGGTTTAATTTTTCATTTTCTTCGTCTTCTGTTCCGGTAACGACACGAAAGTCGATCGTTCGCATAAACGAATCTGTCGCTGCCACGACAATCTTTACCTTCTGACCAAGCTTGTAGCGCTTTGCGGTGGTCTCCCCGATCAGCTCATAGGTGCTCTCGCTGTAGTGGAAATAGTCGTCTGTCAGCGTCGTCACATGCACAAGTCCCTCCACGGTATTTGGCAGTTCGACATAGAATCCCCACTCGGTCACGCCCGAAATGACACCCCAGAACTCTTCACCCAGATGTCCGGACATGTACTGTACTTTCTTTAACTTGTCACATTCGCGCTCTGCCTCATCCGCCCGGCGCTCCATCTCGCTGGAATGCTTTGCCACCTCCGGCAGAATCTTCTCATAATGCTCGATGCGCTTCGCATTCATTCTTCCGCGCAGATTGTCTTTGATGATCCGATGAATCTGCAGATCCGGATAACGGCGGATCGGCGAGGTGAAATGGCAGTAATAGGAAGTTGCCAGTCCGAAATGCCCGGTGTTTACGGTGCTGTACTTTGCCTGCTTCATCGAGCGGAGTGTCAGCCGGCTGATTAACGCCTCCTCCGGCGTCCCGTCAATCCGAAGCAGCAGCTTCTGGAGTTCCTTTGGGTGTACTTCATCCTGCCCGATATGAATCGAATAGCCAAAATTATTGATAAACGTTGCCAGCTTGTGGATCTTCTCCGTATCCGGGTTGTCGTGGGTACGGTACACAAACGGCAGTTCCTGCCAGAAATAGTCCTGTGCCACCGTCTCGTTGGCAAGCAGCATAAAATCTTCGATAATCTTGGTTGCAACATTGCGCTCGTACGGCTTGATCTCCACAGGGCGTCCCTGCGCGTCCAGAATGATCTTCGTCTCCGGGAAATCAAAATCAATCGATCCCCGCTTCATCCGTTTTTTGCGGAGAATCGCCGCCAGATCCCGCATCCTCTCAAACATTGGCACAAGCTCCTCATACTCACGGATCTCCGCCTCATCGTGATCCTCCAGGATCTTTTTGACACTGGTGTAACTCATGCGGCGGTCGACCTTAATGACTGTCTCCGCAATCACGTGATCGATCACATTTCCCTTCGCATCCACGGTCATGATACAGCTTAATGCCAACCGGTTCTCCCCGGCGTTCAGCGAACAGATGCCGTTGGAAAGCGCATGCGGAAGCATCGGAATCACACGATCGACAAGATAGACCGATGTGCCGCGCTTTAGAGCCTCCACGTCAAGGGCGCTGCGCTCCTGCACATAATTCGTGACATCCGCAATATGAACGCCCAGGCGGTAGACATCCCCCTCCTTCGTCAGGGTGATGGCATCGTCCAAATCCTTGGCATCCTCTCCGTCGATCGTCACTGTCTGCCAGTCCCGCAGATCCATGCGGCCTGCCATATCGGCCGTGCTGACCTCACCTGCCACGCGCTCCACCTGATTCATGATCTTCTCCGAGAACTCGGTCGGCAGATCGTAACCTCGCACGATCGAGAGAATATCCGTCCCCGGGTCGTTCACATGTCCCAGAATCTCTACGACCTTTCCCTCCGGCTTTTTTCCATTGCCGCCGAAATCCGTCAGTTCCACCACGACCTTATGTCCGCTCACCGCACCTTTCGAGCGCTCCTGCGGGATAAAAATATCCTGTCCAAATCTCGGATTATCCGGCACTGCGAACCCGAATGTCTTGCTTTTTTCATAGGTACAGACGATCCGGCTGACCCCGCGGGTCAAAATCTTTGTGATCTGCCCCTCTCTGCGCCGTCCGTGCCCCTCGGCGCGTGTCAGCGCCACCTGCACGGTATCGCCGTGAAAAGCACCGTTTACCTGGGATTCCGGAATAAAAATATCCTCATCCTCCTCCTCGACCGTCACAAAGCCAAATCCTCTCGGATGCGCGGTAAAAACGCCTGTCAGGAATTTTCCTTCCGACTTCATGTACTTGCCTTTCGATGACACTTCCACTTTTCCCTCCGCCACAAGTGCATCCAGCACTTCCGCGAGGTCTCTTCTGTCACTCTTTGGCACATTTAATACTGCCGCGATCTCCTTCGCCTTCATCGGCACATAAAGCTCATCGCAGATCAGTCCGTAAATTGCTTTTTTTCGTTCCTGTAAAAGTTCTTCTCTCATATCCTTCCTCTCCACAGCAAAAAAGCTGCCGCAGATGCGACAGCCTCATTTCTAAAAGATTCCCAGATTCAATACAGCGGCAATGATGATGAACAGCGCAACCAGAATCTTGGTTCCCGTCACCAGCCGGCCTTCCATGGAACGTCCCTTGTTTCTTCCCCAATACGTATCTGCCGCTCCGGCGATCGCTCCGAGTCCTGCGGACTTTCCTTCCTGTAATAAGATAATGACTGTCAACGCCAAACAAATCAGTATGAAAACAACGGTTAAAATCGTCTTTAAAATTGCCAAAATAATTCCCTCCTACGGTAATCAACTCACAACTTTAGCTATTATAGCATACTCCCCCCGCGTTTTCAACTGTTTTTTACGCTCTCCCGAAAGGCTCCGCCGGAGAAAACTGCGCCGTCTCGCCAAGCTCCTCCTCAATCCGCAGAAGCCGGTTATACTTTGCGGTGCGCTCCGCCCTGCACGGCGCACCGGTTTTGATCTGCCCCGCATTCACCGCGACCGCAAGATCCGCGATAAACGCATCCTCCGTCTCCCCGGAACGGTGGGAGATCACCGTGTGATAACCGGCACACTGCGCCATCTCGATGGCATCCAGCGCTTCCGTCAGCGTGCCGATCTGATTCACCTTTATCAGCACCGCATTTCCCGCATTTAATTTGATGCCGCACTTGATCCGCTTGGGATTTGTGACAAACAGATCATCGCCGACAAGCTGCATGCCATCTCCCAGACGTCCGGTCAGACTCTGCCAGCCCTCCCAGTCGTCTTCCTGCAGACCGTCCTCGATAGACACCAGTGGAAAACGCTTTGCCAGATCTTCGTAGAGCGCGATCATCTCCTTTGCATCCCTGCAGATTCCATTCTCCCCCGGGAAATGGTACATTCCCGTCTCTTCATTATATAATTCACTCGCCGCAGCATCCATCGCGTAGACCACATCTTTTCCGACCGTATAGCCCGCCTTTTCCACCGCTTTTCCCAGATACCGGAACACCTCACCGGCATCCGCAAGATCCGGCGCAAAGCCGCCTTCATCGCCGACCGCCGTAGCATATCCCTCCTCGTTTAAAATCTGGCGCAGGAAATGATATACCTCCGCGCCCATGCGCAGCGCTTCCCGATAGCTTTTGGCGCTAATGGGCAGGATCATAAATTCCTGAAAATCCAGTGAATTCTTCGCATGGACTCCGCCGTTTATGACATTCATCATGGGAACCGGCAGCCGCTTGGCGTTGCCTCCGCCAATATAGCGGTAAAGCGGCATATCGAGTGCCGCTGCCGCCGTCTTCGCGCAGGCGAGCGACACGCCTAAGATCGCATTCGCCCCAAGATTTCCTTTGTTGTCTGTCCCGTCCAGCTCGACCATTCTGCGGTCGATAAGTGCCTGATCCAAAACATTCATTCCAAGAAGCGCTTCCCGGATCTTTGTATTGACGTGATCCACCACCTTCTTCGTGCCCAGTCCGAAATACTCCCTGTCGCCGTCCCGAAGCTCCACTGCCTCAAATCTTCCGGTGCTCGCTCCCGACGGAACCGACTCCCGCGCTGTAGTCTTTCTCCCCGTTGTCTCCGTCTCGGCGGTCACCTCCACCTCCACGGTCGGATTGCCGCGGGAATCCAGGATCTCCCGCGCGTGTACCTCTGTAATTTTCATAGTAAGTGCCATAAAAAATCCCCTTTCGCGTAACATACTTCTGCATCATAGTATGTCCCGCAAAAGGGGAAAGTATTACTCGAGAATTCTTCCGTCCGTAGAGATAATGTCTACCTGCCACGGAATCATCTTACCGCTTGCCGCGAGTGCATTTTTCACCGCCTGCTCGATTCCTCCGCAGCACGGCACTTCCATGCGAACCACGGTAATGCTCTTAATATCGTTCTGCGCAATGATCTGGGTCAGCTTCTCCGAATAATCCACATCGTCTAACTTCGGACATCCGATCAGCGTGATGTGATTGCGGATATATTTTTTGTGGAAATTCGCATACGCATACGCTGTACAGTCTGCAGCCACCAGAAGCTTTGCTCCGTCAAAATACGGGGCGCGCACCGGAACCAGCTTGATCTGCACCGGCCACTGTGTCAGCTCCGACGTAAGTTCTGCCGCACTCTCTTCTGCGGCGGTCGGACAGACTGCCTGCTGCTCATGGCGGATCGTCTTCGCCTGGGTTCCCGGACATCCGCACGGAAGCGGCTGTGACGCTATCGCCTGCTGCGCTGCTTTCTTTCTCTTATTCTCCTCAACTGCCGCAGCATCATAAGCCGCCGCCTCACGCTCCACAAAATGAATCGCATCCATCGGACAGGTCGGCAGACAGTCGCCAAGTCCGTCGCAGTAATCGTCCCGCATCAGCTTGGCCTTGCCGTTTACAATACTGATGGCTCCCTCGTGGCAGGCGTTTGCACATGCTCCGCAGCCGTTGCACTTTTCTTCCTCAATCTCAATGACTCTTCGTAACATCATATCCTCCATTCTAACTCCGGCACGCATGCCGGAAATTCTCTCTTGACTTTTCTTCCACAGGATACTACAATAGCGTCAACATTTCTGTTGTTTTTACAACAAAAAGTCGAAAGGACGAAAAATAATGCAAACTTTCCAAGGATACGATGCCCTCTTGCAGGCCTCTCCCGTTTTTTATGATATTGCACCCGAAGAAATCCATGCCATGCTCGACTGTCTGTCGGCAAAGACCCTCTCCTATCCAAAGGGCAGCTTTCTCTTTCACTACGGCGACCATCTGGATTCTCTCGGTCTTGTGGTAGAAGGATGTGTGGATGTCATGAAGGAGGATTTCTGGGGCAACACAAATCTGATGACCCGCTGCCGCCCCGGAGACATCTTCGGAGAATCTTATGCCATCCGTACAAACTGTGCGCTGGAAGTCAGCCTCTACGCCGAGCAGAATTCCACTGTGCTCTACTTAAACGTCTCAAAAATGATGACGCTCTGCTCCCGCGCATGTGAATTCCACAACCAGCTCACAAGAAATCTGCTCTCCGTTCTCGCCGAGCGCAATTTCCAGCTCGGACAGAAATTAGAGCACATGACCAAGCGGACCACCCGTGAAAAGCTTCTCTCCTATCTGTCGAGCGAGGCGCGCAGATCCGGAAGTTCGTCTTTTGATATTCCCTTTAACAGACAACAGCTCGCCGACTATCTCTCCGTAGACCGGAGCGCCATGTCGAACGAGCTGTGTCATCTAAGAGACGAGGGTCTCATTTCTTTTCAGAAGAACCACTTCACGGTGCAATTCCCTTCGTCTTGAGGAAATCCACCCAGATTCCGTATTTCGAGCCGTACAGATGCAGATTGTCAAACGTGAGATCCGCTCTTAAGTTTCCGTCTGCATCACATACGACATCATTCACATCAATGTAAAAAATAGTCTGATTATCCGCAAGTTCCGCAATTCTCATATTGCGTTCATTGATTCCCTGATTGTTAAAAATTTTGTCCGAGTCGGACTTGACCTTTGCAACCCGCATGATGCCCTGCACATAGATGATCGCATCGGGCTGAAGCTCTCTAAATTTCTGAACCGACTGCGCGTACTGCTCCATAAAACCGTCCAGGGTTCCTCTTCCCATCTCATTGATGCCGATCTGGAAATAAATTTTGCCAAACTGCCGTCTGGAAAGCGCATCCTCAAGCGTGGTCTTCTCCCCGTCCACCTCACAGAACTTTTCCGTCCACATATCGTAGATTCCAAGCCCTGTGGATGCGTAAAAGGTCGCATTGTCCAGCCCGCCGTAATCGCGCAGCCCCACAGTTCTCGAATCCCCGATAAAGACCGCGTCGTCGAACCAGTCGTCATCCACCATACAGAATTCCCGCGTGTGCGGCGCCTCTTCCGTCTCTGTCTCTCCGACCGTCTCCGTCCCGCCGGCAAGCTCAGTATCAGAGACACTCTCCCCCGGCAGCAGGATGGACGGCAGCTTTCCGTTCTCTCCTATGCCGCCCGGCGCACCCACATGACTCCACGGAAAAATTCCGTCATGCAGTCCGTCAAACACCAGGACGAAGTATGGTGTCGTTCGTATATCAACCGTATAATTCTTATATATTGTATCTTTCCCCAGATAGCCGACAACCGACAGCGCCGCCCACAAGATAAGCAGTGCGACCGTTACCGGACATTTCAAAAGCTTTCTCAAATCCATCCACCACACATTTAAAAATTAAAGTACAAAAACGGATTGTTTGCCGACACCGCCAGATAGTACATGCAAAGCCCGAAAATGCCGAGCAGTATCACCCTGCCGATCCATTTGCGCTCGATCAGCCGATAGCAGGTCTCCGGAAGCGGCGTTGCAAAGAGCACGCCCAGAAGAAACAGCGGTGCATAGTCATTCAGATATTTTAAATAATCCAGATGATTGATGACCCCTGCCGCATGCCCCGCAAACGGGAACAGCCGCGTCATATAAACGCCAAGCTCCGACAGATCGGTGACCGCAAACGCCACCCAGCTGAGCGGAACAACAAACAATACATAAAGATGACCGATCACCCTGCTTTTATCCAGCAGGCGCAGCAGAAAGAGCTTTTCTACCAACAGGCAGCAAAGCAGAATCCCGCCCCAGATCAGGAAGTTATAATTCGCCCCGTGCCACAACGCGGTAAGGCTCCACACCACAAACAGATTGAAAAAGGTGCGCGCCTTTCCCTTCCGGTTGCCTCCCAGCGGAATGTATACATATTCCCTGAACCATCTGCCGAGCGTAATATGCCATCTGCGCCAGAATTCCGTGACTGATTTTGAAATGTAGGGATAGCGGAAGTTCACCGGGAGCTCAAATCCCAGCATCTTTCCGATTCCTCTCGCCATCATCGAATATCCCGCGAAGTCAAAATACAGCTGCAGTGAGTAAGCGAACGCTCCCATCCATGCAAGCTTTGTTGAGATGCTGTCGAACCCGATCATCCGGATGCTGTTCCAGAGTGTGCCGATCCGGTCCGCAATCACGACTTTTGCTGCAAGTCCGATAATCAAGAGCTTCATTCCCTCTTCCAGCTGACGTGCCTTGATCGTGCGCTCTCTTCCCAATGCTACACGCACATCCGCATAATTTGTGATCGGTCCCGATATCAGCTGCGGAAACATGGTCAGATACGTTCCCAGCCGAAGCAGCGACTGTTCTGCCGGAATTCTTCCGCGGTACACATCAATCACGTACGCCATAATCTGAAACGTGTAAAAACTGATTCCAAGCGGAAGTCCGGATGCCAGACCACTGTACTTGAAGAAAAACAGCACGCCCAGATCATACCCGAGCGCAAGAAGCAATAAGCGTTTCTGTCTGATTCCCCGCCCGTCCGTATTCTTCCGGTACATCAAACGGGTCAGCGTGTAATTGACCAGAACACACGCAAGGAGAATCGTAATATAACCCGCCTCGCCAATTGTATAAAAGACAATACTTCCCCCCAGCAATGTGACATTGCGGAACTTTTTCGGTGTAAGATAATATATCACTAAAAAAACCGGCAAAAACCGAAATAAAAACTCAAAACTGCTAAATAACATTCCACAGACTCTTTCTATCTGACTTCTATCTACTGTATCCCTATTTACTATACCTCATTATAGGCAAAATATTACAAAATGGTGAACTATTACTGAAAGTTTGTGAAATTGTATCATTTTTGTCATAAACGCTCTATTCTGTAATCTTTTCGTAACTATTTTGCCTCAAATAGCGCCTCAATCTCACCGATGAAATAGAGCGAACCAAACGCAACCGTGCGATGTGTTTCATCGAGCCGCCCTCTCTGAAAACAGGACGCAAAATCATCAGCTGATGCAGCTGTAATTCCTTTCCGCCGGATGCAATCCGCCAGGGCGTCCGCCTGCAGCGCCCGCTCGCACTCCACCGTGCAAGTTGTAAAATCAATGGCAAGCGGCAGCAATTCCCCGATCATTGTCTCATAATCCTTATCCGCCATCACGCCCATGATAAAATGAAACTTTTCTCCCGGGAAAAGCGCCACGAGGCTCTCTCTTAACGCTTCCACGCCGTTGCTGTTGTGTGCGCCGTCCACCAGCAGAAACGGTTTTTTTGAGAGGATTTCCATCCTGCCCTTCCATACGGTCTTAGCGATCCCCTGACAGACTGCGCGCCTTACGCCCTCTTCCCGCTCTTTTGTCCCGCCGCAGATCCACTCTGTATGTCTCCTGAAAAATGCCTCTGCACCAAGAAGCGCCGCGATGGCATTTTCATACTGATGAACGCCAAGCATGCGCATGGACAGATCACGGTAGGCACCAAACGAAAAATACTGTCTGCCGTCGCGGTAAGTCTGCTCTTTTATCTCCAAAGGGTCGATCAGCCGGAAATCTGTAATTCCTTCCTCCCTGACCTTCGCCTCAAACACCGTCATGACTTCTGCCTCCTGGCTCTCAAGCACAAGCGAGGTGCCTTTTTTGATGATGCCCGTCTTTTCCGCAGCAATCTCAGCAAGCGTATTTCCAAGCACCGCCATGTGGTCATAGCCGATCTTTGTGATCACGGTTACATCCGGCACACCTACGGCATTGGTTGCGTCCAGCCTCCCGCCAAGTCCGGTCTCTAAGATCATGACATCGCATCGTTGTTCCTTAAAATAGAGGATTGCCATGGCAAGTGTAACGTCAAACATCGTCGGCTGCACGCCAAAATCCATCGCAAGAAGCTGCACGCCGATCCTCTGCGTATCCCCCTTAGAGATCATTTTCCCGTTTATCTGGATGCGTTCCCGAAAGTCCACAAGGTGCGGGGAGGTAAACATCCCGACGCGAAGTCCCGCCTCCCTTAAAATTGCGCAGAGAAAAGCAGAGACAGAACCTTTTCCGTTCGTCCCTGCTATGTGTATCAACGGAATCCCCGCCTGCGGACTGCCAAGCGCCTTTAACATGCGCCCGGCAACCTCCACTCCGGCAAGATTCCCGAATCTTCTGATCTGATTGATCTGATCTACTACTTCTTCATATGTCATCTGTGTCCCGCGTTCCTCTCCGGGCAGCAGCGACACACCCGCGTGTCTTACACTGCCATGATTACGCCGCCATCATTTGCATACATACTGCTGACACCGGCAGTATTTATGATAATGATTTTCTTGAAATTTGCAAGCTTTTCTATGCGGGCTTTTACCGCTGCGGCGCGCTCCGGGCAGTTGCAGTGCGCGATGGCAAGCACACGCTGTTCGCAGTCCTTCGTGCGCCCGATCATATCCTGCACCATTTTCTCAAGTGCCTTGTTCATTCCGCGCGCCTGACCGAGCTGGCAGATCATGCCCTCCTTTGTGGAACCCATCACCGGCTTGATATTGAGCGTATTGGCAATCAGCGCTTTCAGATTGGTCAGTCTTCCGTTCTTGCGCAGAGTCTCTAACGTCTCTAAGACAAAATAAGTATTCATGGAATTGATATACTCCTCCGTTCTGGCAACGACCTCCTCAAACGGAAGACCTGCCTCCTCGAACTCCTGAACCTTAAGACCGATAATCGTCTCCCCGATCGATGCAGACCTGGAGTTAAATACATAGATCTGCTTGTTCTCTCCCGGATGTTCCTCCTCGTAGAGGTTCCTGCCAAGCTCTGCACTGTTGTAGGAACCGCTCAGCTTCCCGGAAAGCGTCACCACATATACATGCTCCGCCTCTCCCTCATACGCCTGCATATACTGCTCCGGTGACGGGCAGGAGGACTTCGGTCCCGCGATGCTCTTCTTCACCCGGCGCAGAAAATCAAGCTGGTTAAATGTCTCATCATCCTTAATGCGGTAACCGTCCACCTCAAGTTCTAAGGACACCGTCTCAAAATGTCCGTCCTTCTTCAGTTCCTCCGGTAATTCCCCGCAGCTGTCCACAACAATCTTATACATGGCAATCCCTCCACCTGTTCTATGGCATGTGTTTAATGTTATCAATAAACCGTTAATATATTTTTCGTTTCTATCGCATGTAGTATTCAATACTATGTTACATTAACACAAAAACCATTCTTTGTATAGAGGTAATTTCTAAACTTTATCTAAATTATATCTTACGAAGCATTCTTTCTCACGAAGCGAGTGTAAAATATGCGGTCACAAGATCCTTTAACGCCTGCTGGTCAGCGCTGCCCATCAGCTCCCTCGCGGAATGCATGGCAAGAAGCGGGATTCCGATGTCCACGGTCTTCACCGGAAGAAGCGCGGAAGCGATCGATCCAAGCGTACTTCCCCCCGGCATATCCGAGCGATTCACAAACTTCTGGTACGCGATCTTCTCTTTCTCACAGATCTGCTGGATGATGGCAATCGCCTCGCAGTCCGTCGCATAAGACTGCGAACTTGCCTCCTTGATACAGAATCCCCTTCCGAGCACGGGCTTGTTGGTGAGATCCATTTTCCCTGCCTGGTTCGGATGGATGCCGTGTGCCACATCCACGGACAGCAGCATGCTGCGGTAGAGATCCTGCTCCGCCGTCTGTTCCCGTCCCAGCTCTTTTAAGATGCGGCGCAGCATGTCATGCAGCAGAATCGAACCAGCGCCCTGCTTCGTATGGCTTCCAATCTCCTCGTGGTCAAACAGTGCGATCAGGTTGATTCCCTCCATCCGCCTGGCATCAATCAGACCGGAGATGAGCGCCGCGCAGGAAGTCAGGTTATCCAGGCGCGGACTTGAGATAAAATCATCGTTGAGACCGATGAATTCCGGATTTTCCTTACAGTATACGGTCAGTTCAAAATCCAGAATGTCAGTCTTCTCCACAGACAGCTCGTCTGCCAGGAATGTAAGGAAGTAGTCCGCCTTTTTCTCCTCCTCCGGCAGCAGCGCAAAGACCGGCAGCATATCCGTCTGGCGGTTCAGCTCCACACCCTTGTTGACCTCGCGGTTCATGTGGATCGCCAGATTCGGAATGGTCAGAAGATTTTTTTCCAATACAAACTCCACAATCTTCGGGGCAAACGCGTCCTGTGTGCGCACTGCCACACGGCCGGCAATACCGAGCGGACGATCCAGCCAGGTATTTAAGATCGCGCCCCCGTATACTTCCACATTCACCTGCGCGTAACCGCATGCCGTCACATCCGCCGACGGCTTGATGCGCAGGCACGGAAAATCCGTATGCGCTGCCGCCATCCGAATCTGTGGCGTCTTTGTCTCCTGCCAGCCTTCTCCCACCGTAAACGCGAACAGTGTGGTGTCATGATGATTTACATAATATCTTCCGTTTTTCTGCAGCTTCCACGGCTCATCATAGGGCAGTTCCAGAAATCCCGCGCTCTCCAGGCGCTCTTTGCAGGCGCGGACTGCCTGTACCGGCGACACACCTTTTTTCAGCAAATCAAATAAAAGTTCTGTCTCTTTCATGTCTATGTCCTCTTTTCTTCTTTATCTGTGACCCCTTCCGGGGCTGTTCTCTCAGCTTCCTATCATACCAGAAATCATATTGTGAAGCAAACCTTCCCAATCGACTTTCTATTTGTCCCCAATCTGTGTTATACTACACAAAGGCAATGCGCCCCAATACTATATGACACGGAGAAGACTATGATTGCACTTTCCCTACCGGAAATTAAAGATTTTATGAATAAACTGCTGTGTACGGACACGTTCGGGCACTTTCTTCTAAAGGAAGCCGTCATCTTGGGCAGCGTCACCTGGAGCTTAGACGGCACGATCCAGCCCGATTTTTATTCATCAGATGAAGCCGATGCGCTCGGACTGACGGGACTTTCTTTTCTCCCGTTTGAACAGGTACGGCCGCAGTGTTTTGACCTGATCAAGGGCAAACGCACTCCTTCTTATTTTAAATTTGTCTTTCTGCTCTCCCCGAAGAATCTGGAACGGACACTGCTTTCGACCCACAGTTCTTTTACCCCGGAGGACATTACGGGAATGTTTATCAATCTGAAATTCCAGCAGAAAAAACTGCTCCTTACCACGGGCATTTCGTACCGGATTTTCTCCGTGGACAAGAGCCTCGATCAGGAGTGGGATTCCCTTGTAAAGCGCTTTCTCACTGCGCATGAAATTAGTTTTGAAGAACTTTAATTTATTACTTTACTTTTATAAATTCTTATGATATTGTACTAATAGCTGTAAGTTACAGTTAGTATTATTTTTGGAGGTACTTTTTGATGAAAGGTACAGTAAAATGGTTCAACAACCAGAAGGGTTACGGATTCATTTCTGACGAGTCAGGCAACGATGTATTCGTACATTACTCAGGACTTAACATGGAAGGTTTCAAGTCTCTTGAAGAGGGCGCTTCCGTAGAGTTCGACGTTGTAGAAGGATCCAAGGGACCGCAGGCAACCAACGTAACTGTAGTAAAATAATTACTGCAGGCGGTAAGCTTACCGCGTTAAATCACTAGTTTCATGTACCTTTTTCTTAAAATAGACTTGTTTTATTTGTTAGATTAAGATATTGTAAACAATGGATTTAAAAAGAGTCTGTCACAAGTTTTCTTGTGGCAGACTCTTTTTGTATATGAACTTAGCAGATCAGGTTAGGATTATCCTGTTTTTTCAGGCATTTCACCACATTGACAATACCGCTCTCCGCCATGCTTTTTACCGCTTCCTCTGTATAAAACGCAATGTGCTGCGTCATCGTCACATTCGGGAACTGTCTCAGATACGCCATATTCCGGTTTGCAAGAATATCCGACCGGCGGTCCATATGGTAGATTCCCTCCTCATGCTCGATCACATCCAGTCCCAGCGCACCGATCTTCCGCGTCTCGATTCCCTCGATGATGTCATCCACGCGCATCAACTCTCCTCTCGCGCAGTTGATCAGAATGACGCCGTCCTTCATCTGGTCGATCGCCTTTTTATCAATCATATAACGTGTCTGATTGGACAGTGGCGTGTGCAGTGAGATAATATCACTCTTCGCGTACAGTTCCTCCAGAGAACAGTATTCGATTCCAAGCGCCGGATCGGCATTCTGACGTCTGCTGTATGCCAGAATCCTGCAGCCGAATCCCTGCAGATTCTGTGCCACCTTCTGTCCGATTTTTCCCGTTCCGATGATACCGACGGTAAGATTACGAAGCTCCCTTCCGATCAGCCCGCCAAGCGAATAATCGTTGGCATTCCCGCGGAACAGTGCCTGCTTATAATTGCGAAGCGACATTAAAATCAGCATGACCGTATACTCGGCAACGCCGTCCGGATCGTAATAGCCGTTGCAGACGTGAACGCCATTGCTCTTCGCCGCATTCAGGTCAATATGGTCATACCCGATGGTACGTGTCGCAACGACGCGGATACGCCGCTTTGCAGTCTCCTCAATCAATGCGGCGTCCATCTTTGTATCTCCAAGAATCGTAATGCCGTCCGCTCCCTCAGCACGATCGATGTTGTCCTGTGTCATCGGCCCCTGCACCAGTGTGATCTCTATCTGCTCCTGCTGTGCTGCGGCAAGCAGGTAATCTTTTTCATCCGGTCTCACTTCATAAGCTGTGATTTTCATGGGTATCCTCTCTTTCAAGCATTCTGCACTATTTTCTAAAATGTGTTCACCGTGAACACGTTGTTATAGAATTATCATAAATTGCTCCGGTCTGCAAGCCGATGCTTTAAAGGGATGAATAATCCTTGTCATTTTTTTGTTTTTCCTTGCATAACAGAAAATATTGTGCCAAAATCAAAACAACAGACACTGACCCGGACAGGAGGTTCTTGATGGAACAGCCGATTTTATCTTTTCTTACCGCATATTTTTCTGACCTGCATATCCAGTGCAGACTGACCGACCGCAAACAGTTAGAACTGGCGGATCTGGATCTCGGACTGCGCAACAGTATCCTGATGCAGGAAGCCGATGCGCAAAAACAGGCGCCATTTCCATTTGTGCAGAACACCATCTATTTTATTGTAGATTATTACGAGTGTAATTATTCTTTTTTCCGTCTGCCGGATAAAAGTGCCTTCCTGTTCGTCGGGCCTTTTCTCTGGAAAGAATTTGAGCGCTCCCAGATTCTGTCGCTTATAAACCGGCTGGATATTCCGGCTGAACTTTTTCCACAGCTGCAGGAATATTATCACGCCCTGCCGCTGATCGCGGACAAAGCCTCCATGACCGCCCTGCTGCGCCACGTCTATCAGACGCTGGATGCCGACGCGGATGTATCCGTACAGACCCTGCATTTGAAAGATCTCGAGACCAGAGAGTCCTTTTTGGAAAAGCACCAGTTTGTCGTACCGGAGGACCCGGTCTTAAGCATGCACCTTCTTGAAGAGCGCTACCATATAGAGGATGAGCTGCTCGACGCCATCTCTCACGGCAACAGCGCCCGTGCCCTCTCCTTCATGGAGGCTCTCGGGAACCTGCGCTTTGTCCCCCGCACGGAGGACGCACTCCGCAACCGCAAGAACCTGATTCTGACACTCAACACGCTGTTGCGGAGAAAAGCGTACGAAACGGGCGTCCACCCGTTTTATATCGACGCCGTCTCCGGCAACTTTGCGCGCATGATTGAGAGCATCCAATCCGTGGAAGAAATCAACGATCTCATATCCTACATGGTTCAAAGTTACTGTCAGCTCGTGGAACAGCGAAGCATGAGTTCGTATTCCGATCCGATCCGCCAGATTCTCGTCACCATAGACGCCTCACTGACCGGGGACTTAAGCCTGAAACGTTTTGCCAGCGAACTGTTTTTGAATACAAGCTACCTGTCCACGCTGTTCAAAAAGGAAGTCGGCATGACCCTGACGGACTACGTCAACGCCAACCGTATCGAATACGCCAAGAAGCTGCTGCGCAGTACCCTTCTGCCGGTGCAGGATGTTGCGGCAGCCTGCGGCATCCCCGACGTCCACTATTTCACACGGCTCTTCCGCCGCATCACGGGCATGACGCCCCGCGAGTGGAGACGCTAAAAGACCGGGCATGGAATGTGGCAGGCATGGATTTTGCAAATATACTGTATCTGCCTGTTCCGGACTGCCAACCGGCGGCGGGAATCTGAAACGCAAAATGGGGTATTTCTAATCTATACCGCGTTTGGTATCTCCGATGATCCGTGTTTTTCCAAGCTTTGAACACTCCGCGGAGAGTGTCCGCAATCCGCAGACAATTTTAGGACTTTTGTGCAGCGCTTGTCTGCGCTTCTGAATAAAACATAACCGCGCGAAGCCGATGTTTGAATTGGCATCTGCCTTATTTTCAATAGCAGATGCCAACGAGTTTCGGTTCGCGCGGTTTTATATTGTCTGTGAAGAAGCGTTGCTAGCGCTGCTAAAAAGTCCGCCCATTGTCTGCGGTTGTCGGACATCTTTCGCGGATTGTCAAAACGTGGAAAGACACGGAATCCGATACCAAACGCGGCATAGAAGAAATGCTCCCATTTTGCTTCAAAGGATTCCCGCCGCCGGTTGGCAGTCCGGAACCGTGCAGGTACAGATTTTTTTAAATCTCTGCCCACCACATTCCATGCCCCGGTCTTTTAAGCTTCTATCTTAGTCTACTCTCTTAATCTTATTGAGCTGTGCGTTGAGTCCGAGAAGATCTTCTTTCTTCCACTCAACCTTCGGTCCTGCCGCACCCATCAGGTTGATCATACGGATGACCGTAAATCCGCCCAGCATTTCCAGCATCTTCGGGTTCGCCATTGCTTCTGCTGCAGGATTTCCGTCATTTTTTTCATTACCCTGACTCATTCCCGCTGCAACTTTTGACATCAGTCCCATGAAGAGTGCTTTTCCCTCTTCGGACTTCATGATATCAGAAAGTCTGTCATTCAGTGAATAATATCCTTCCGGCTCTGTGATGTCGAACCAGTTGAGGATTGCGCCGCTCTCTTTCAGGCTGTACTCCTCGTTGAAGGTATCCACCTTGCGGATGTGGCTCTCATCCTTATACTCTCCGGCAACAGCCACCAGGGTGGATTCTCCGACATTCGGTACCTCAAAGTGGAAGAAATGATCCTCCGCCTGAAGCTTTCCTGCACTCTTGCCGTTGACAAACAGCTCTACCTCCGGAAGATTGGAATATACAGTTACCTTCGTGGTATCTTCCACGCGGTCTACATAGCGTTTTCCGCACAGATGTACAAACGGCTCATCAGACAGCCATGCCTTGTATGCATAGAAGGAATCTTTCTTGTACTTGCGGTCGAAAGTTACCAGTCCCTTGTGGTTCTGACCGTTCTCACCGCCCTCGTTTCTCGCATCTGCACCGAAATCGAACATGTTCCATACATGCGTTGCCCAGATATACTTTCTGGTGAAGAGCTGCTTGATCATCTCCTCATGATAGTATGCCTGATACTCCTCGGTGTAATCGCCCTGCTTCGGATCAGAGGTATGCCAGTTCAGCGCCTCACATCCGTACTCGCTCATTCCAAGCGGGATATTCGGGAACTCTTTGTGGAAGTTGTCCATCCACGGTCCGTTCATGGATACGTCTCCGCCGTACCATCCGAAGTAATGGTTGTAAGAGATCACATCCGGAATCTGGATGTACGGATCGTGAATATCACACATGGATACCACCGCGATCGTGGTCAGTCTCGTGTGATCCATCTCATGAACCATGTCATTTAAGATTCTGTGGTTCTCAAGCAGATCCTCATCCGAGCTTCCTGCCATCGTGATCTCGTTGGAAAGCCCCCAAACCACGATACTCGGGTGATTGTAATTCTGAACAACCAGCTCTTTCATCTGGGAAATGGTATTCTCACGTCCGTTCGGCATGTGAGAGGAAATGTACGGAATCTCAGCCCAGATTACAAGACCTCTCTCATCGCACAGATCGTAAAAATACTGATCGTGCTGGTAGTGAGCCAGGCGGATCGTTGTAGCACCGAGCTCGCAGATTAAGTCAATATCCTCTCTGTGATGCTCCGGAAGCAGCGCATTACCGATTCCCCATCTGTCCTGATGACGGGATACACCGCGCAGCGGATATTCCTCTCCGTTTAAGATAAATCCTCTCTCCGGATCAATCTCAAAGGTACGGCATCCGAAACGTGTGCTTACCGCATCAACGGTCTCCTCTCCGGATACAAGCGCCACCTCTGCGGTGTACAGATACGGATCTTTCTTTCCGTTCCACAGATGAACTGCCGGGATTGTAAGTACAGCCTTTGTCTCGCCGGCTGCGGTCTCTGTCTTTGCAACCTCTTTGCCCTCTGCATCTTTTACGGTATATACAAGCTTCTGGTCTGCAGCTGCATTCGTCAGGAATACCTCTACCTCCACGCTGGCATCCGCGCCCTTGATCTCCGGTGTCACCTTAATGCCAGGTCCGCCGTAGTAGTCCAGATCAAAATGGGACTTATTTACCGCAATGATATTGACGTCACGGTAAAGTCCGCCGTAGAATGTGAAATCTGCATTCTGCGGATATACTCTGTCGTTTACGCCATTCTCCACAGCGATCACAATCAGGTTCTCTTCTTCTGTGAGCTCTTTTGTGATGTCTACACGCCAGGTGGAATATCCTCCGTCGTGATGTGCCACTGCCTTGCCGTTCACATAGACGTCTGCAGAAGCGTTTGCTCCTCTTAACTCCAGATAATAGCAGTCTGCCTCCGGCAGTTCGCTCTTCTTTAACTGTTTTGCATAATAACAGGTTCCGCGGTAATAATCGTTGCCGCCGTCCTGTCCGTCAATCTCATTCCAGGAATGTGGAAGTGTTACCCAGTACCACTTCTCTGGCATCTCCTTCGGCACTTCTGTGGCTTCCTTGGTAAATGCCCATTTCGTATTAAAATTGATTACTTCTCTCATGTGTCGCATCCCTCCATAAAAAGTATCGTCAACATTCATCTGTCTGCATCGTAACACAGAACCGCACTTTTTTCTTTAGATAGTTTTTGGCAAAAATGGCACAATATTTAGCATTCTACCTTTATTTTGAAAAACAAGTTCAATTCTTTGCCTGATATTTCAGGATCAATACGGAAAAAACCAGAATGCCCACGCACGGAATCAGATTGCAGAACATTCCGGTCACAAGCCCCACACGATCAGCAATCACACCGATCAGCCACGGCATCACGATCGCGCCAATCCCTGCCACCGGCAGCATCACACCGAGACTCGTTGCATTCATCTCCCTGCCGGCTCCCGCCACGGCGATCGGATTGACCCCTGCCATGGCGAATGCAAAGGCGAACAGCATGGCGATGGCTCCCGCCGGATGCTGCATGTATACAAGCCCGCAGTACAGCACGCTGCAGCAGCCGCCCATCCACGCAAGCGTGCGGAAAATATGATGCACCGGAAAAACGAACGCGATCAGAAGTCTGGCGATCAGAGTCGCCCCCCACATCACCGTTACCGTGTATGCCGCAAAGGAACCCGAGAGAATTCCCATGTCTTTATAGTATGTCACGAGCCATCCCGTCACACTCGTCTCCGCCGCATTCTGGCAGAATAAAAGCCCGGTAATCAGCCAGAATTTCGGATCCTTCAAAAATGCAAACGAGACCTTTCCCCGTTCGCCGTTCTTCTCTTTGACCGCGCCCGGAAGTCCCGCCGTCAAAAATATCATCCACAAAAGCAGCCCCGTCACCGCCACTCCCACCATCGGCAGAGTGTCGTTGATTTCAAGAAGCGACGCCGCAAGAAACGGACACAGCAGCGCACCACTCGCATAGCAGGCATGTAGTATGTTCATGCCGCGTGTGCGATCGGCACTATTGTCTTTTACAAGGATTGTGCAATTATTGAGTGCCCCTCCCTTTGCAAATCCGACCAACAGAAATGCCGCCATCAACACGGCCGGCATTCCAGTCACCGCCATCAGAAAGTACCCCAGGAAATAACCGCTGCAGAGAAGAAGCACTGTATTCTTCACTCCGATTTTCTGCGGCAGAATACCCGCCGCAAAGGACGCCGCCATATTTCCAATGCTCATCAGTCCGAGCATCGTACCCGTCATGCCATAGTCAAATTCATATTTTCCCTGCAGAATACTTACAATAATCCCGCTCGATATTGCGCAGATACCGCTCAAAAAGAATGTAATATAGCCGGTGTTGCGCCATCTTCTGCCCCAGTCCGTTGTATGATTCATCTGTACCTTCTCCCCTATAACCACTTACAGAGAGCCGCAATACGGCTCTCTGTAACAATACTTCCTGTGTTCCTGCTAAATGTTTATCTGTTTTTACCCGCACCGAACTTGTCGAGAATCGAACCGTCCGAAAACTTACGGATGTATCCAATCAGCTCGTCCGATACGCTGACGATGTGCGCTTTTACGCCATCGCACTCCTTCACCACGCCGCGGAGACGTCCCATATTATCTGTGGTGACCTCTGCGCTCTTCGCATTCTCATCTGCCGAAGCCGTAAGGGAAGTGACCCCGTTCTCAATGACGCTCTTGTGATTCTCAAGATCGCCGACCTCCGTGCCGATTCCGCCGATAGCATCTCCGACCTGTTCGATTTCTCGGTTCAATGATTTGAAGATCTCCTCCGTGTCATGAATCTTCTCATTCTGTCTGGAAAATGCCTCCGATACCTGCTCGGTAATCTGAACGCTGTTGCTTGAATTATCCAGCAGGACATTCACGACATGGTTAATCTGCTCTGTGGACTCTCTGGACTGATCCGCCAGTGTCCGGATCTCCTCCGCGACCACAGCGAATCCCTTACCGTGCTCCCCTGCTCTGGCAGCCTCGATGCTCGCATTAAGGGCCAGAAGGTTGGTCTGGCTTGAAATTCCCGCAATGATCTCAGTCGCCGTCCGGATCTGCTGCGCGGACTGATTCGTCAGATCTGTCTGCTTTCTGACATTCTCGATCGCAACGCCGCTCTCCTCACTGATGGCAATCAACTCCTGCATAATCTGCTCCGCCGAACGGTTATATTCACGCATGGCCTGCGCACTCTTCGTCAGATCCTCAATATTGGAAGAAATATGATCGATCGACACGCTGATCGCGTCCACCTTTTCCTTCATATCCGCCGTCTCAGACGCCTGGGACACCGTATTGCCGGTGATCGTATCGACAGCATCTGCCGTCTGATCCATCGACTCCGACATTTCCGAGAAAATCTGCTGGAAATCACCGGATACCCCTTCGAGCTCATCCACAGCCTTGCGGATTCCTCCAAGCACCAGCTCAATCGATGAAACGGACGTCTCGATGGAACGCACCATCTCCCCGATGCCGTCTTCACGGTCTGCCAGCTTTTTCGCCTTTTCCGCAACTTTTGTATTCTCCGATACCTTTCCGTTAATCACGGATCGGATCTGATCCAGAATCGACTTGATCACCATGAAGATTCCGCCGAACACGGCAGCCACGATCACGCAGATCAGAATCATCGCCATGACTGTTCCGATCACTCCGCTTTCCAATAATTTTAAAATGATCAGAAACGCCACCAGCACAATGGCAAGAAAGCCGGCAAGCGGTGCCATCACTTTCCCCCACATCTCATTTTTCTTCGTATCTTCCACGCAAATCCCTCCGCTTTCGTATGGTAATGTATAACACTTGCCTTCATTGTACCATAATTACCGCAAAATACAAACAGCTTTTACGGCTGCCCCATGGCAAGCTTTGCCTTCACGATACGCGTCACGGATTCATTGATCCGCTCCTCGGTGATCGTTCCGTCATTCACCGCATTCAGAATTCCTGTATAGGCGGTATTGTAGTCCGCCGGCATCAAAATCATGTCTGCCCCGGCTGTAACTGCCAGAACCGCCGCCTTGTCCGAATTGTAGAATCCGGTGATCGCTTCCATATTCATGGCGTCCGTAATGACAATTCCGTTATATCCCATCTGTCCGCGAAGCACATCGGTAATCAGCACCTTCGACAGCGTAGCCGGCGCATTGTCTCCAGTCACATTCGGAGCCGAGATATGTCCGACCATCACAAAATTCACGCCGCCGTCAATCGCACTCTGGAACGGGACGAGTTCTTCCGCCATCAGTTCCTCCAGGGTCTTGTCCGTGGACACCGCCCCGTCATGAGAATCTCCGGAAGTGCCGCCGTGTCCCGGGAAATGCTTGACCGTACCGTACACTCCCGCCGCGGAAAGTCCCTGCAGTTCAGACGTCACCATTCCCGCGACCGTCTGCGCGTCCGACCCGAACGAGCGCTGTCCGAGCACCTGATTGTCCGGGTTGGTAAGGACATCCGCCACCGGCGCGAAATCCACATTGAATCCGAGTGCCGCAAGATAGCTGCCGATCGTGCTTCCCGCATTGTATGCATTCTGCACATCCCCGCTCGCTCCGATATCGCTCATATTGCCGACGTCCGTCACCCCGAAGGCATCATTGCCGGCGATGCGCGCGACACTGCCGCCCTCTTCGTCCACACATAAAAATACCGGAAGTCCGGTGCGCTCCCTTGCAATCTCCTGCATATTGGAGAGCATGGTGGTCGTCTGCTCCGGGTCGGTGAGGTTGTCTGCCATATACACAATTCCCCCCACCGGACGGCTCTGGTAAGCTTCCTTTGTGGTGTCCCCCGCAGCCGTCACACCGCTTGCATATCCGGTCAGCGCATTCGGCGTAATCACAAACATCTGCGCGATCTTATCCTCAAGCGTCATCTGGGACACAAGCTGCGCCGCCTGCTCCTCCACCGGATCGGTCTGTACTTCCGTCTGCGGCTGCTCCGTTACTTCCTCCGTCGCCGCGACATTCTCTCCCGGCAGCTCGGTTCCGTCGGTACCTTCATTCTGTCCGCCTCCCTTTGGCAGCAGGCGTCCCACAAGAAATACTCCTCCCGCGACCAACACGAGCAGGATCAGCACGACTATCACACACACAATGACCGCACTTTTCGTATCTTTCTGTCTTCTCTGACGTCTCTCTTCCTGATTCATATGCTTCCTCTTTCCAGGTGTTCTCTTTTTCTATGGTCTGATTATAGCAAATCTTTTCCGGAACCGAAAGAGCTATTTTCCCCTTAAGCCTGCGCCGGCACCGTGGATACCACCAGACTCATCTCTCCCTGCATCTCCACCTCGCCGAATCCGCACGGTAAAATAAAGTGATCTCCCTTTTTCACCGGCTGGCCGTTGACGATACCGCTACCTTCCAGCACAGACATCAGCAGGAACGGATGATTCTGTGCAAAACTGCATGTTCCGTTGACATCCAGCTTGTAAATCTGATAGTATCCGCAGGCGTACAGCTCGTTCAGCCGGTTCTCCGGCAGTCCGAGTGCAGACGTTACACTGTCCTCGACGGATTTCGCCGGAACGGTGATCACGTCGATACTCTTCTCAATGTGAAGCTCTCTCGGCTTGCCGTTCTGCAGTCTGTCATAATCGTACACACGGTAGGTAATATCGCTGTTCTGCTGTGTCTCCAGGATCAGAAGCCCGCCCTTGATGGCGTGGACGGTTCCCGGATCAATCTGGATAAAATCTCCCTTTTTCACCGGAATCTCGCGGATAAATTCGCTCCAGCGTCCCTCGTGGATCATGGAGGCAAGCTCCTCCTTCGTCTTCGCATTGTGACCGATCACGAGCGTGGCGTTCTCGGGCGCATCCATAATGTACCAGCACTCCGTCTTGCCGAAAGAACCGTTTTCATGTTCCTTTGCATAGGCGTCATCCGGATGTACCTGAATGCTCAAATCCGCCTTCGCATCGATGATCTTTGTCAAAAGTGGGAAGCGGTCGTAGGCGAGGTTTCCAAATACCTCCGGGTGCTCCTCCCACACTTTTGACAGTTTCATGCCGGCGTACACACCGTTCCTGATGCTGCCGTCGCCGTTCGGATGTGCGGAGATGCCCCAGCACTCGCCGATGTCATCCCCCTCCACCGGATAGCCGAACTCCGTTCTAAGCCGGGTGCCGCCCCAGATATTGTGTGTGCACACCGGATCTAAAAATAAGATTTCTTTTGTTGTCTGATTCATTGTCAACATCCTTCCATTCGTCTCGATTATTTTCTGATACCAGAAAGCGGAATCCTTCACAATCCGCCTCTGGCTTGCAAAATCCACATAAACAATGCCGAACCGCTGCTTATATCCGTCCGCCCACTCAAAATTATCCAGGAATGTCCAGAGGAAATAGCCGGCTACATTGGCGCCCTCATCGTATGCCTTCTGCATTGCCCCGATATAGGAATCCAGGAAAGTAATGCGGTTCGGGTCATGTACCCTGCCGTCACTGCTCACCAGATCATGGCAGGACATGCCGTTCTCCGTAATGTAGAGCGGCAGCGGATAGCGCTCCGTCAAAAACTTAATGCCGTAATAAAACGCCTCCGGCGTCACCGGCCAGTCCGATCCCGTCTTCGGGAACCCCGGCGCACGGTCTACAAATTCCGGCTCGCCGTCTGCGCCGGCGCGGACGTAGTACCCATTATATATATTCTGTCCCATAAAATCAAGCGGCTGATAGATCAGCTCCATATCCTCCTGTGTGATCTCCGGAAGATACGGCGCAAATTTTTTCAGCCCCTCCTCGGGGTAATGTCCAAGGAATACCGGATCGGAAAACCACGATACATTCCAGGTCCAGTTATCGATCGGATTGTAAAATCCGAAATACACCTTTTTCGCCGCCTCAATGTCCTCCGGCCGGTCGGTGTACGGATACGCCACGCCGCCGGTCGGAGCGAAACCGATCTTGACCGGTCGGACCGCATATCTGCGCAGGTTGATGACCGCCTGCCCGTGCGCCATCAGAAGATGATGCGCCACCAGAAACGTCTGCGCCACGGGAAGCTTCACGCCCGGAGCATGAACACCGCTCAGATGTCCAAGACCGACCACGCACTGCGGTTCGTTGATCGTAATAAAATATTCGCAGATGTCGCTGAAATTCTCGGCAACCACCTTCGCATATTCTCCGAACCATTGCACCACGTCCGGGTTCTGCCAGCCGCCCCGCTCATAAAGCGCCTGCGGGAATTCCCAGTGAAACAGCGTCAGGTACGGCGTGATGCCGTTTTCCTTCATCGTGAGAATCATATCGCGGTACATGGCGATCGCTTTCTCATTCACGCGCCCGGTTCCCTCCGGCAGAATCCGCGCCCAGTTCAGTGAAAAACGGTACGCCCGGATCCCCAGATGCTTCATCAGCGCAATATCTTCTTTATAATGATGCATATGATCGCAGCTTGTGCCTGCATTCTGATGTTCAAACACTCTGCCGTCCGCCGCAAACATATCCCAGACGCACGCGCCTCTGCCGTCCGCCGCATCCGTTCCCTCTACCTGATAGGCGCTGCTCGCAACACCCCACACAAAATCCTCTCGAAACATTCTTATAACCTCCTGCTCCTGCAATCGCAGTGTCTCTCTTTATCTTCCAACATTTTTTCTGATTTTGCAATCCTTTTACACGCACATTCTGCAAAATAGGCTGTCTCTTGCCGTCAGTCTCTTCCTCTTCTCCCCGCTGCGATCACGGACACCAGATAAAACGGAACCGCATCGTCCTCATGCGTCTCTGCGAGGCGGATCGTGACGGTGTGCCGCCCCTCTTTTCCGTGTTCTAAAAGCGTCGTAAGTTCCAGTTTGTCTCCCCAGCTCTCATCGAAGTTTGCATCCAGCCGCACCGCATGCTCCTCATCGCCGTCCACGACCGCCAGTGCAGCCGGCGCCGGAAGCTTTACCGATTTCCGGTACTGGACGGCAATGCAGCTGCCCTCCACCAAAAAGGTGATGGCATCCCCCGTCTTTTCCGCCGTCCAGCCATAGCGGAAGCAGTCCGTGATTCCATTCTGTGCGGTCTCATCGGGCGTAAATCCATCCAGCGTGGGCTGCTGCAATCCTGCCATATCCGGCGCCGCGGCATTGCGGATGCGGACAGAATCCTCGTAGGCATTTTTTGTAAGCGGAACCGGAAGCTTTGCCCCCGGTGCAAAACTGGCATTGCTGCCGGTCAGTTTTCCGCTTCGTACCTGCTCCAGAAAATAAGTAATCACCGACGCCACCAGCGCATGTCCCTCATCGTTCGGGTGCAGATCATCCGGCGTGATCGCGCGGTTTTCAATCCGTCCTGCCACCACCTCCGGGTAAATAGAGCTCTGCATGCTGACCGACGGCAGATCATAATGTCTGCCGATTGCCGCGTGCATCACCTGCGCGTTGGCTCCATTGTGGTAAAACACGTTGTGTACCAGAAGAACCGCCGGATTCCACGCAGCACCAAGGATTTTCCGCACCAGTCCTTCATAGGTCTCCTTAAAATGCTCCGTGCTCTCATCATTGACGGAAAATTCCACAATTACAAAGTCCGGTCTCTCCGCCAGAAGATCCGTCCCCACACGCGCCGCGCCGAACTCCGATGTCGTGCCGCCGATCCCAGCATTGCAGTAGACAAACTCCGCCTGCGGAAAGGTCTCTTTCCACCATGTATACACACGGTAGGCATAGCACGTCTGCGGTGTCGAGGAGAGGCTTCCCTGCGTGATCGAGCCGCCGATAAAACCGATTACCAGCTGCTCTCCGCGTCTGGCGCGCGCCATGACCTCCTTCATTCTGCTCACATCTCCCACATTTGCAATTCCCTTTTCCAGATCAATCTGCATATTCATGTTTCTGCTCCTTCTCTCTTTCTTTTCCCTTTATTGTCTCTCACACATCCCAGATTTTATCTCCGAGTGAACGGATATAGGAAGCCAGCTCCTCTGACATCTCCTCCGCTTCCGGAATCCGGATGTGTCCGGGCGTTCCAGAGCCGTTTCTCCGGTATAAAAAGTGGTGCACGCGCTCACTTGCGATCTGCCCACACACCGTCCCAATCGACGCATCCCAGTTCGGATGATGTTTTAAGATAGTTGTCGTAAGAATGATCTGCGCCTTGGGATAGCGCTTCATCAGTGTCTCGATGAATTCCCGGTAGCGCTTCCGCCAGTGCTCCGCCGCACTGCACTCCGGATCCGACGCCATATAGTCCACCGGATGATTGTCATTCTGCCCGATGGCAACCACCACCACCTGCGGCGTATAGCGTGAAAAATCCCATTTCTTTACCTCTCCGAGATCAGGATTGTATGCGAGCTTGTCGTAACAGGACTCCACACCGTAGTACGCCGGTGCGCCGAACCATCCCGTCCCGTCAAGCAGCGCAATGCCGCCCTGTGAGGTATCGTGAAGTTCTGCCCCAAGCTTTCGCGCCGTCATCCAGGCATAGGAATACCAGCTGTTGGAATACTGTCCGTCGTGCACCGGATCCTCTTTTCCGACATAGTCGACCGCCTCCGACACCTCGCCGCACGAGACACTGTCGCCAAACACTTCCATCCGGCGGGCGGGCTTTGGCTCCGGCGGCAGAAGATCTGCGCCGCCATCCACGGTAAATCCGTAGAATGTCACCGTATGGCAGGCGTCCATACGCTTGAACAGCATGAGTTCATGCCGCGCATCCGGCAGCTGCCCCGCAATCTCATAGGTTTTCTTTTTTCCGTCATTCAAAAGGCGGATGCGCCCCTGCACCCCGTCTAAGAGATAGCCCATCTCATTTGTCCAGTACGCATGATGGTTGGCAAGCGTGACTGCCACCGATGTTCCGGTAAAAATCATTTTCACCCAGCTTGCCGCATAGATAAGCACCGGCGCCTTCGGATCGTCGTCATCGATTCTTCCGCTGTACTGTAACATCGGATCGTCCGGCTCGATATTCCTGACCATTTTTTTTGCTGTCATTTCTTTTCCCCCTCTGCCTTCCGGCTTCCCGCCGGATACGCAGCAGGGCTGCGAAAGCCCCGAGGTGTTACGCACACAATGCGTCCTTCTCTTTCCGGCTGCCGCAGCCCCATCATTCCAGTTCTCTGTTATCTTTTTCCGATCTCGGTATCGGTTGTCGTCACCACACTGTGCTCCTTGATGTAATCGATGATGTCATCCAGTTCCGTGAACGCCAGTCCTACATAGCTGTCTGCTGCTCCGTAATAGATCGCAATCTTTCCGCTCTCCGAATCGTGGATCGTTGCACACGGGAAGCATACGTTCGGCACGAATCCGCGCTCCTCATACCACTCTTCAGGAGTCAGAAGAAACGTCTCACAGCGGTACTTCACGATGGAAGGATTGTCGATGTCTAAGATCGCACCGCCGATCGAGTACACATATCCGTTGCAGGTGCCGCTCACACCGTGGTAGAACAGAAGCCATCCCTCGGATGTCTCGATCGGAGCTGCACCGCCGCCGATCTTTAAGGACTCCCACCACTCGGAACCCTTGCCCATCACATGACGGTGTTTTCCCCAGTAGGTGAGATCCGGACTCTCACTGATAAAAATATCGCCGAACGGTGTGTGGCCGCTGTCGGACGGTCTCGAGAGCAGCATGAAATTGCCGCCGATCTTGCGCGGGAACAGCACCGCATTCCGGTTAAACGGCAGGAACGGATTCTCGATTCTGGTAAATGTCTTAAAATCCGTTGTCTTCGCCATACCGATCGCTGCGCCGTAGAAATCCTGACACCAGATAATATAGTAGGTATCCTCCACCTTCACAAGTCTCGGATCATAAGCGTAGACCGGCATGAAGGACTCACCGTTCTCGTCCACAAAGTTAATCTTGTTTTCCTCAAAATTCCAGTGGATGGCATCCTTGCTTCTTCCCAGATAGATATACGGAATTCCGTTCGTCTGTTCTCCGCGGAAGACGCCGATGAACTCATCCCCGTACGGCATTACCGCACTGTTGAAGATTCTCGCCACGCCCTTCACCGGATTTCTGCCGATGATCGGGTTCTCCTTGTATCTCCATACCGGTGCTCCGTTTAACTCCGCCGGGCGCTCCTGCCATGGCACATTCGGTACTTTGGGGCTGATCATTTTATATTTGCTCATAACTTCTACCTCTTTCTGCCGCCGACGCGGCTCATTTTTCTATGATGACCGTATTTATTCATTCGCTTTTAAAAATGCAAGATTCTTCTCGATGAGACCGCACCGCTGTGCCACACACTCCACCGATCTTCCCGGATCGGACGGCGTATGGAATACGTAGTCCACCAGCTTCTCCACCGTCGTGGTCGCCACATGCATCCGTGTATCCGAGGATGCGTAGTAAATAAACACCTCGTTTTTCTCATTGACGACCGCTCCGTTGGTAAATACCACATTGCTGACATCCCCGACGCGCTCCTCACCTCTCGGTCCGATCAGAAGCCCGGACGGCTCGGCAATCACCTTCGACGGATCTTTTAAGTCCGTTGCAAACGCATAGATGACATAACGCAGTCCCGCTGCCGTGTTGCGCACACCGTGAGCGATATGAATCCATCCCTTTTCCGTCTTGATCGGCGTCGCACCGGCTCCGTTCTTCGCCTCCGTGATCGTATGATACTTGCGCAGACTCGTCATTTTTTCCTCATCGATCACAGCGTGTGTGATGTCCTCGCAGAGACCGAATCCGATGCCTCCGCCGCTTCCCGTCTCGATAAAATCATCCATCGGTCTCGTGTAAAACGCATATTTGCCGTCGACGAATTCCGGATGCAGCACCACGTTTCTCTGCTGCGGGGAACGCAGCGTGATGAGGTTCGGCAGGCGCTCCCAGGTCTTTAAATCCTTCGTGCGGACGATTCCGGCTGCCGCCACTGCCGCTGAGAGATCGCTCACACTCGTATCCTTTGACTCGGAGCAGAACACGCCGTAGATATAACCGTCCTCATGCTTCGTCAAGCGCATATCGTAGACATTCGTCTCCTCCGGGCAGGTATCCGGCAGAAGAATCGGGTAATCCCAGAAACGGAAACCGTCGATTCCGTTGTCGCTCTCCGCCACGCCGAAGAAAGACTTTCTGTCATTTCCCTCGATGCGCGCCACCAGATAATATTTTCCGTTCAGCTCGATCGCTCCGGAGTTCATCACGGCGTTGATGCCGAGACGCTCCATAAAGTGCGGATTGGTGTCAGGGTTTAAATCATACCGCCAGGTCAGCGGAATATGTTCTCTCGTGAGAACCGGATACTCGTAACGGTCAAATACGCCGTTGTAAAAATCCGACTTCTCGTTTTTCCGTGCAAGCAGTTTTTCCTGCTTTTCTTTTTCTATATAATATCTCTTATGCAGCATAACCAATTCTCCTCAATTTTCCTTGATGCGTCCCAGTACCTCTATACACATGCGCCCGTTGTGATACGGACATTTCCACGGTTCCACGATCGGCCGGTCTAAAATCGGGCTTCCGTCCTCATACACTTCCCAGTACCACTCGCTTCCCCTGCGAGGATCAATGACATGTTCTTTGATGAACTGCCACTCCGCCAACGCCGCATCCCGGTACTCCGAATGATCCGGCATCTGTTCACAGGCATTTAAAAATCCGACTACTGTCTCCGCCTGCACCCACCATACACGGTGTGTATTGACTACGCCCCTGTCACACTCATTTGCCAGGGAGTGTCCGTCAAACGCCGTCTCATAAATATGTGCCGCAAGCGCCTGTGTGATCGGAACAATTTTCGCCTCATACGCCTCATCGCCCAGCACCTTGACGCCGCGGTCCAAAAGCCACGCTGTCTCAATGTCATGCCCGTAGGAATGCAGATCTAAAATCGTGTGATACCCGGCATCGAAAAATACTTCCTGTCTCCGCTTCGCCGGATTGTATACTTTCTCTGCAAACACATCCATGATCCAACGGAGGCGCTCCCCCACGGTCTCATCCCGCGACACACGGTACAGCTCCGTGTACGCCTCAAAAACATGAAGCAGGGTGTTCATCGTCTTATCTGCAAGCACGCCGTTCTCCGACAGCTTCTCGTTGGATTCCGGCTGGAACTCTCTGGTAAAAGCCTCCAGGTATCCGACCTCATCCGTACACTTCTCTTCGATCAGGGAAAAGAGCTGCTTCGCCAGTGCAAGCGCTTCCTCGTCGTGCGACGCCTCATAGTAGGAGGACAATGCATAGATGCAAAACGCCTGGTTGTAGGTGTGCTTTGTCGTATCAAGCGGTGTCCCGTCATAGTTTAATGACCAGTAGATGCCGCCGTACTCCCGGTCGATGCAGTGCTCTTTCAAAAAGACGTAGCCGTGTTTTGCTTCCTCCAAGAGCGCCTCTCCGGTATAGCCTGCGCTTCTACAGTCTTCCTCCGTAAAAAGTCCCTTTCGATATGCCGTGTAGGCATTGGAGAAAAACCATGTGATGCGGCTGTTTAAAATGCATCCTTTTTCCGCTTTCTGATCCAGTGCAAGATCATAAGACAGCCAGCCGTAATAGCCGCCGTAAGTGTCGTCACGCAGTGCACGCCAGAAGGGAATGATATGTGTGAGAAGTTCCGTTTTAACTTCTCCTCGCATGCTTTCTAATGTTTCCATCGCTGTTCCTCTTTTCCTGTAATCAGCCCTTGACTGCGCCTGCCGTAATGCCGCTGTAGATCTGCTTCTGGAATACGATAAACACGATGAGTGCCGGCAGCAGGGAAATGATAACACCTGCACAGATCAGGTTGTACTGGCTTCCAAGCGGTCCGGTAAAGGTATAGAGGGAGATCGCCATCGTCTTTAAGTTTTCCTTGGTCAGATACAGGTTTGCCGAATAGTATTCGTTGTACACGCCCACGCCCTTTAAGATGCAGGCGGTCACAATTGCCGGCTTTAGCAGCGGAAGCATGATCTTCCAGTAGATCTTCCAGTAGGACGCTCCGTCGATGATTGCCGACTCATCCAGCGACACCGGAATATTTTCCATGTACTGGATAAAGATGTAGATGGAGATGACATCCGTTCCCATCATCATGATGATGTAGCCGTACAGATGATTGATAAAGCCAAGATCATGCATGATCTGGTAGACCGTTACCTGCATGGCAACACCCGGAAGCAGTGCCGCGAATAAAAACAGGTTGCGGATCAGCCCGTTGCCCGGGAACTGGAAACGGTTTAACACATACGCAAGCTGTGTACCGATGATGATGGCTCCGATCAGGACACAGACCATAACGATCACGGAATTCACGAATGCCCTTCCCATGTTCGCACGCTGGAACGCTTCCACAAAGTTGTCAAAATTGAACCAGTTCTGCGGCAGTGTCATAACATTCGTCGTCTTATACTCTTCCTCCGTCTTGAATGCAGTGATGACGCAGGAAATAATGGGAATCACGGCGACAAAGGAAAAAAACACAAGCGATACATATTTAAAAATGATCCAGATAATGGCTCCTGCCGAATACTGTTTTCTGCGCTTTTTCATTTACATCGCCCCCTTTGCTGCTTTTTTCGCCGCTCTCTGTTCTTTGTGAAACTGTTTCAACCGCTTTCTCTCTTCCCTGGTCATGACTTCATCGTCCTGATCCGCATTGCGGTATACATATTTAAAGAACAGTTTCTGTAAGATCGTACATGCGAAAATGATAAGAAGTAACACAACCGCCATCGCCGACGCGAGTCCGACCTTCTGGCTGGTATGTGCAATATTGTTCATGTTGATAAAATACGTTGCCGTTCCGTTGGAACCTCCGGTAATTACGAACGGCTGCTCGAATGCGCTCAGTGCTCCTGTGATGGATAAAATCACATTCAGCGTCACAATCGTCTTGATGCTCGGCAGTATGATATGTACAAACTGCTGAAATTTATTTGCACCGTCCAGCTCCGCCGCCTCGTACATCTCGGAATCTACAGACATGATCGCTCCGATAAAAAGCACCATGTTGTTGCCGAAATATCTCCAGACAGAAGTTGCAACCAGTGACCAGTTGTTGATCTTCTGATCGCGCAGCCAGTACGGAAGACTATCCAGTTCAAATCCAAACCATCCGAGGATGGAATCGAATACAAATCCTCTTGTGTAAAAATATTTAAAGATAAATCCGATCGCAATACCGCTGATCAGATACGGGAAAAACATCAGTCCCTTAAAGAGATTGCCTCCCCTTGTCTTAAAGCTCAAAATCGTTGCAAGGAACAGCGCAAGCGCAAGCTGTACCACCGAACCTACCATGTAGTAGAGGCTTAACCACAGGGATGCAAAAATATCCTTGTTGCGGAATACCTCGATATAATTCTTCCAACCCACAAATACCCGTTTATCTACCGGCGTGGAATATTTCATTTTGTAAAAACTGAACTTCACCATTTCAGCAAATGGCACATAGGTAAATGCTGCCAACAGCACAAGCGGAATTATGGTAAATGCCAGTATAATCAGTGTCTGCTGCCCCTTCCTGCTTTTTGCCCACTTCAGGAATCCACGCCTGGCTGTTTTATTTTCTACTTTCTTTACTGATGTCGCCGCCATATCCAACCTCCATCTTTTTCACCCTGTTTTTAAAATAACGGGACCGGAAACAGATCTCTCATTCCGGTCCCGTCTGTGCATGATGTCTTATTTATTCTGCCGTCACGCCATTGTCTTCCTGTGCCTGTGTCCACTTCTCATTCCACTCAGCCATGATGTCATCGTAGGACATATCACCGTTAGAAGCATGCTCAATGATCTCCTGAACCTTCTCTTTTCCGCCTGCATTGATGTTCAATCCGGAATCAGCGTTCAATGCATTGAGTAAATCTTCCTCGCCCTCTAATGCGGACTCGTCGGATACAAATGTCACATCACCGAACTCTGCGTATGCATCCGGATAATCGTTATCGTCTGCAGCGATCGGGATACCGCCCTCGTTGTATGCAAAACCGGACTCTTCTGTCATCCATTTTACGAATACCATTGCTGCTGCCTGATGATCTGCATCCGATGCCGCATTGATACCGAAGCTGTAGTCAGCGCCTGCGGAAGCATACTGCTTGCCGTCGATCGTGATCGGGAATGGCATGTAGCCGATGTCCTCGCCGTGAGAATCAGCGTCTACCATCTGGGAATATGCCCAGGAGCCAAGTACCATGGTCGCGATCTCGCCTCTGTTGATCATGCCCTTGGAATCTTCCCAGGAAGTTGTGGTGAAGTCATCCTCTGTCAGTCCGTCTGCCACTGCATCGTAGAGCACCTTGTACAGTGCATATGGATGTGTGCCATCGCCGTAATCCTGGAACGGATCCTTTGTGTGAAGAAGCTTCTGGTTCATGTAAGTAGAATCACCGGTTGTCGTACCTGCGATCTGTCCGTCCCACTGCTCCATCGGCCATCCGTCTGCGTAGTTCGTGTAGAGCGGAATGATGGAAGAATCGTAATCCTTGATCGCCTGCAGTGCCGCGATGAACTCATCCGGTGTCTTCGGTGTCTCTGCAACGCCGGCCTCTGTGAAGACTCTCTTATTGTATACAACACCCTGTGCATTACCGGTAGAAGGAACACCGTATACCAGTCCGTCGTAATCCCAGGTATTTGCGAACTTAATCTGTCCTTCCATCTCATCGAGTGTGCCGTACGGCAGGAAATACTCACTTAAGTCTGCCTTGTCAACTGCCGGGATCATCATGATGTCGCCCCAGTCACCGCTCTGTAAGCGAAGCAGGGAATCATCGGAATAATTGGTATCCGTCTCAACCTCTACGGTGATGTTCGGGTACATCTCATTGAAATCAGCAATGTAAGCTTCCCAGTTCTTTCCCGGATAGCTGTCCTCGGACATATCGGTTCTCTGGTTGAATACATGGATGGTTGTCGTGATGTCGGTGTAATCCTCGCCCAATTTGATGCCTGCGTAATTCAGATCGCCGTCTGCTGCCTGTGCACCGTCCCCACTCTCGGTTGCCGTCACACTTCCTGTTGTCGCATCATCTGATGATGCGCTGCTGTCAGATGAACTGCTGCCGCATGCTGCCATGCTCAAAGTCATTGCTGCAACCAGGCTGACTGCCAGAACTTTTTTCAACTTCATAATAAAAATCCTCCTTTTTTATAGCTCGTTTTGTAGCTTAATTTAATTATATATTTTTTCTATTTTTAGTCATCATATATTATTGCATAATATATGATTTTCTTGCGTTTTTCTGCATTTTCCACATGTTATACAAATTTTGCATCCACTTTTTAGTCATTTTTCATATTTTTAGTCTTTTCTTTTCCTTTCTTTTTTCTCTTATTTTAATTTTAATTACTTAATTTTTATTATTTTTTAACCTAATAATCAAGAAACCTATTGTATTGCCAAATAGTTCCGCTATAATATAGGATAGTTATGCAGAAAGGACCGATTCTTATGGAACCCATCACGATCAAGGCACGCCTGAATCAGGCTTATCATTTCTCCGGAGCAGCCGGAAACGGCATCCGTTTTTCCGATCTTTCAGACGACCCGGCTTTCGTTTTCCGCGAGGACACATCGGCTGTACACAACCGTTTTGTCCCTGCAGGAGGGCGCATCAGCTACGCGTCCCCCGTCCGTCTGACGCAGGATGCGCTGCCGTACCTCCTCTTTCTCTATGTCGAATCCGGAAGCGGCACTTTAACGACTGCCGGCGACGCTGTGCAGGAGCCGGAATCCTGCCAGCTTGCACCGGGGGATCTCATGCTTCTTCCGGATCAGACCGCATACCGGTTTTCCACGACGCATACCCCTTTCTGCTACCACTGTTTTTATCTGTCCACAGAGTATTTTTCGGAATATCTTCCGTTTTTGTGTGCGGACGACCGCATTTTTCATACGAACCGGACCGAGGCGGATGACATCGTATGGCGTATTCTGCCCTACCTTTCCCGCGAGCTGCTCTCCGATGAACCAGTTTCCTCGCTTCATCTGACCGCCATGCTCTCGCTTGTCCTGTCCTCCCTCGCCGCTTCCCGCCGTGCCGCATCGACGCCTTCCCTTCCCGCGCATGTGGCACACATGAAAGAGATTTTCGACACCGATTACGCACATTCCCACTCTCTCGCCGCGCTCGAGAGTTCTCTCGGAGTCAGCCGCTACCGGCTCTGCCATGATTTTTCAGACTGCATCGGTGTTCCGCCAATCCAGTATCTGAACCGGGTCCGGCTGAAAGCCGCACGCACGCTGCTGCGCACGACAACCCTCACCATCCGTGAGGTCAGCGCCGCCGTAGGGATTGAAAACACGACACATTTTATCAATCTGTTCAAAAAAGATGCCGGAATCACACCTCTGCAATTCCGGCAGTCTTCCCTGCACTAACCCATATTTTTTCTGGCTTTTACGCTGTCCTTTGTGACCATATGTCCCTCGACGATACAGATTCCCTGGCGGTACGGTTCGCCTGCCATTTTCCTGATCAGCGTGTGAACCGTCTGTCTCGCCATCTCCTTCATATCCACCTCATAAGTGGTGATCGCCACATCACAGAGTCCCGGGAAAAGATAATTGTCATATCCCACAACCGATATATCCTCCGGCACACGGTATCCGTGCTCATGCAGCCTGCGGATCAGAAAGCTCGCCGTCAGATCACAGTTACATACAAAAGCCGTCGGCATCTCCTTTGGCAGCTGCAACAGCCGGTCCATATCAATCTTGCCCGTATGGATGTCGCGGTCTGCGATCGTCCAGTCCCCCCTCACCGCAACGCCGTGCTCCATCAGGGATTTCGTATACCCCAGATAGCGGTCCGTGATGGATCCCGTCGCAAGCAGGGTTCCCACATAGGCAATCTCCCTGTGTCCCATGTCGAACAGATAATTCGTCATGCGGTAAGCACCGTAATAGCTGTCCGAAATCACCGCATCCGTATCTGTCTTCTCGTCACAGAAATCCATATACAGAAGCGGAATTTTTGCTTTTTCATTCAAAAACTTCAGATATTCTCCCGTCAGGCGTCCGATGATAATCAGACCGTCCGCCTTCTGCTCCTGCACAAGCTTCGGCATCTCGCAGGCAGTCTCCATCTGTGCGCTGACCACTTCCATCAGCGTAAAACATTCCTTCGCCACCGCGCGCGTCGCCACCTGCTGATACATCTGCAGATAGAAGGAATCATACTTATCCAGCCAGTGCTCGGCAATCAGCACACCGATATTATAGCTTTTTACCGCGTGTTCGCGCCGCCTGGCGGACGGCTGTTTGTATCCCATCTCATCGGCAAGCGTTTTTATCTTCTCCCGCAGTTCCTCACTGACGCCTTTCTGTCCGGACAGCGCCTTCGATACGGTAACCGTACTCACGCCAAGCTGTCCCGCAATATCTGCCAGCTTTACCGCTTTTGCCATTTTTTCATCCTCCAACTACTGTTCATCAGGCACCTCGGATAAGTGTATCAGTGCCGACTGGAAATCTCCCCACATCGCCGGAACATTCAGTCCCGCATGCAGGAGGGTATCTCCGCAGTACACTTCCCCCGTTGTCTCAACACGATATTTTTTCTTCTCATCAAGTCCCGGTATCCGGATCCGTCTGCTGTGCACATTCGGTCTGCCAAGCACCTGAACAAAGGTGATCAGCGCCTCCGACTGATCCTTTGCCACCACCTCATAGCAGTCAAACGAATCATTCTGCGAATAGGAAGCGATCCGGTAATAGTCGCCGCTTCGCATCAGCGCATGATATTTATGGTACAGCGCCACCTGACCCGGAATTTTCGCCCGGTCTTCCTCCGGAAGCTTTGTCACATCCAGCTCGTAGCCGAACGTACCCGCCAGCGCCACATTTCCTCTGGTCTCAAACGGAGTTACGCGTCCCACCGTGTGGTTCGGGCAGTCGGACACATGCGCACCGATCGCGGAGAGCGGATACAGCAGCGCCGTTCCCTCCTGAATCTTTAAGCGCTCTATGGCATCCGTGTCGTCGGAGCACCAGATCTGCGGACTGTAATACAGCATTCCCGGGTCAAATCTCGCCCCGCCGCCGGAGCAGTTCTCGAGAAGCAGCTCCGGGAATTCGGTGATCAGACGCTCCTGCAATTCATAGACGCCCAGCACATAGCGATGCAGCAATTCTCCCTGCTTTTCCACCGGAAGCACACCGCTTCCCAGATCGGTCAGCTGCCGGTTCATATCCCACTTGACATAAGCGATGTTCGCGCTGCGCAAAATGGATGCCACACACTCATACGCATAATCCCGCACTTCTTTTCTGGAGAGATCGAGCACATACTGATTTCTCGACCGGCACGGCATTCTCCCCGGAAGGGCAATCGCCCAGTCCGGATGCGTCCGGTACAGCTCCGAATCCGGCGAGATCATCTCCGGCTCAAACCAGATGCCGAATTCTAATCCGATCTCATTCACCTGGTCGACCAGCCGTTTTAATCCACCCGTGATCTTCTGCTCGTTTACCTGCCAGTCACCGAGACTTGTGTTGTCATCATTGCGGTGTCCGAACCATCCGTCATCCATGACTAACATCTCGATTCCGGATTTCTTCGCCTCTCTCGCAATCGCAAGCAGCTTCTCCGTGTCAAAGTCAAAATAGGTTGCTTCCCAGTTGTTGATGAGCACCGGGCGCTCCCTGTCCTTATACGGGCTGCGGATCAGATGCTTCCGGTAGAGATCATGCAGCGTTCTCGTCATCCCGCCAAGCCCGGCATCCGAATAGGTCAGCACAACCTCCGGTGCCGTAAATGTCTCACCCTGCTTTAATTCCCACTTAAAATCCTGCGGATGAATTCCCATCACCACGCGCAGGGAATCAAACTGGTTCTTCTCCACCTGCGCCAGGAAATTGCCGGAATACACAAAATGGAATCCGTACACGCGCCCCTGCTCCTGTCCGGCGTTTGCGGACACCAGCGCCACGAACGGGTGCTCCTGATGGGAAGATTCACCGCGGCAGGAGCCAACAGACTGTTTTCCGTAGCCGATCTGGCGGTATTCGATCTGTCGCTCTCTCGCCCAGGAACCATGCAACGTCAGCATCCGGTAATCCTCCGCGTCAAGATCCAACGCCGTAGAAAATACCTTCGTAAGATACACCGGTTCTTTGGCATGGTTCGTCACGCGCACGCTCCGCGTAATGACATCCACGTCATAAAATGCCGTGTAGTACAATGTGACCGTAAGATCCAGCACTTCATCCGCCAGCACAATCTCAAGCGTCTCACACTCTTCTTCGCTGCCGAACGTGGCCGGAAGTCCCGGAAGTCCCGGTTTGCCCGCATAGATCTTATGCTCCCTGTAAAGCGGCTGCACCGCCGTATTGCCGTTTTTGTCCGCTACGGAAATCGCACTCTCCCTGTAATCGCCGACGCCGTGCCCCGGATACTCCATCGGAAACGCATCCAGAAAAGAGCTCCGGTCGCGGTTGTTCTGTGAAGGAACAAACGGTGCCTCCCCGGTGCGCATCAGCGCACGGACGTCATAGTCCGTGATCTTTGCGCCGTAATAGATATGTCCCAAAAACTTTTCTTCATCCACGATACCGATCAGATAACTGGTATGTGGTGTATCCAGTTTAAAAACCCGTTCTTTTTCGTAATAATGAATTGCTCCCATACCATCTCCCGCTTCTTATTTCAACAGATCTTCCTTCAATGCCGCAAGCTTTGCATCCGCATCCGCAAGGGAGGTTCCCTTTACGCCAAAGTAGTATTTGATCTTCGGCTCCGTTCCGGACGGGCGCACACAGCACCACGCATTGTCGGAAAGTTCATAATAAAGTACGTTGGATGCCGGCAGTCCGGTCTTTGTCACCTCGCCAGTCACAAGATCCTTTCTGGTGTCCTCCTTGTAGTCGCGCACCGCCAGTACCCGATGACCGCCCAGCTCCTTCGGCGGGTTCGTGCGGTACTCACTCATCATCGACTGAATCTGTGCCGCACCGTCGATTCCCTTTAAGGTCTTCGTCTCCAATCCCTCTCTGTAATAGCCGTACTTCTCATACATATCCAGCATTGCATCCCACAGGGTCTTGCCGTGCTTCTTGCACCAGGAAGCCACCTCGCAAAGCATCATGACCGCCACGCACGCATCCTTGTCTCTCGCGTAGGTTCCTGCCAGGCAGCCGTAGCTCTCTTCCAGTCCGAATACGTAGTGATACGTATGCTGCTGCTCGAAGAACTTGATCTGCTCTCCGATATACTTAAATCCGGTCAGCACCTCGATCAGCTTCACGTTGTAGGCTGCCGCGATCGCTTTTGCCATATCGGTCGTCACGATCGTCTCCACGAGCGCCGGGTTCTCCGGCATGGTTCCCATCGCTGTCTTCTCTCTTAAGATGTACTCTGCGATCAGCATACCGGACATATTTCCGGTAAATGTCACATATCCGCCGGTCTTTGTGTCCTTGCAGTACACGCCAAGACGGTCTGCATCCGGGTCTGTCGCGAGCACGATGTCCGCATCGACTTCTTTTGCCAGCTTTAACGCAAGCTCAAATGCCTTCGGGGACTCCGGGTTCGGGTAGGATACCGTCGGGAAATTACCGTCCGGCAGCTCCTGCTCTTTTACCACGTACACCTGCTCGAATCCAAGCTCCTTTAACACGCGGCGCACCGGAAGGTTGCCGGTTCCGTGGAGCGGTGTGTATACAATCTTAATGTCCTTCGCCATCTCCTTGATGACTTCCGGATGGATCGACTGCTTCTTCAGCTCCTCCATGTAACGGTCGTCGATCTCTTTTCCGATGACCTTGTAAAGTCCTGCGGCAACGGCATCTTCTTTCTTCATCGTCTTCACCTGGTCGAAAGATGTCACCTTCGCCACTTCCGCCAGGATATTCTTGTCGTGCGGCGGTGTGATCTGTGCGCCGTCCTCCCAGTATACCTTGTAGCCGTTGTATTCTCTCGGGTTATGGCTCGCCGTAATCACAATTCCGGAAATACAGCCGAGTTCACGCACGGCAAAGGAAAGCTCCGGCGTCGGACGCAGGCTGTCGAACACATACGCCTTGATGCCGTTTGCGTTCAGGCAGAGCGCCGCCTCATCCGCAAATTCGGTGGACATGATTCTGGAATCGTGGGCGATCGCAACACCCTTCTCCTGTCCGTTCTGGGAGAGAATGTAGTTCGCCAGTCCCTGTGTCGCCTGACGCACGGTATAAATGTTCATGCGGTTCGTTCCCGCTCCGATCACGCCGCGCAGTCCGCCGGTTCCAAACTCTAACTGACGGTAAAAACGATCCTCAATCTCCGCCGCATCGTCCCCTATTGCAGCAAGTTCTGCCTTTGTATTCTCATCAAAATACGGGTTTGTGCACCACTCTTTGTAAGTCTCCATGTAACTCATATCTCTTCTTCTCCTTTTACTGATATTCTTCTGCCGCACAGAAGGAAGCTTTCTTGCTTCAAATTATAAACTTTTTTAAACTGATTGTAAACTAATTTTAGTTAATCTTCTGTCACGGTTCCATCCGATGCCACAGCTGCCTCCGAAATGCCATCCAGATAATTCAAAACCGACTCCGCCTGTCCGCCTTCGGCAGGATATGTCACGCCCCCCGCCGCATACACCGGCACGAACCGGTAGGATGCCCGCCCCGCGGCGTCGATCGTCACCTCAAGCATCGCCGACCGGTCGATACTCTGCCCGAAGATAAAATTGCCGAGACTGTAGAATACCGGCTTCCCGTCGATATAGGAGACCCCCTGCAGACAGTGGGTGTGCGATCCCACAACCACATCCGCCCCGGCATCGATGCACGCCTTCGCAATCTGTGTCTGGTTCGCCTCCGGATATGCCTGGTACTCCACGCCCCAGTGCGGATAGACCGCCACATAGTCGCAGGTCTCCCTCGCTTCCTTAATTACCTCCACAAGAGCCGTGGTGTCATAGCAGCTAAACAGTCCCGGCACTGCATTTTCCACCTTCCAGTCCGCCGTCGGGACAACCCGGGATACCGCGATAAATCCGTATTTTTTCCCGTGGACTTCAATCACCTGCACCTGCTTTGCACGCTCCGTGGAATCGCCCGCGCCGCCATATAGAATCCCGGCGCCGTCTAACGCTGCAAACGTATCCGAGAGTGCATCCCTTCCATAATCAAGTGTGTGGTTGTTGGCGAGTGATACCACATCCACGCCCATCTCATTTAATGCCTTTACATAGCCCGGACTGCACCGGAATGTAAACTGTTTGTCCGCCATCGGCGTGCCGCGGTCCGAGAACGGGAATTCATTATTCACCATCAGAATATCCGCTGCCTGAAGTTCCTCCAGCAGTTCCGGTGCAACCACGCCCTTGATTCCGTCCGCATCATAACCCGCCTTAAACGCATTTGCAAACAGGACATCCCCGGTAAAAAGAATCGTCGTACTGCCATCCGCTTCCGCCTGACCGCCCGCTTCCGCTTCTTCGGCCACTTCCGCGGCTTCCGTTCTCTCCTCCGCCTCCGTGGTCTCCACCGCGGTCTCATTCTCCTCCCTGGCAGGCGCACGATCCGCTCCGCTATCCGCCCCCGCATGCTCCGTGTCCTCACCCGATACCACAGCTGCCGGCTCTTCGCCCGGCACCATTACTTCCGGCGTGCTCCCTTTCGTCCGCGCCACGGCAGCAATACATCCTGCCACCATGACAATTGACAGCACATACAATAGGATTCTGCACTTTTTATTCATAAAATTCCTCCCTTATTCTTCTCTCTCATCGTCTCTAGTGTATCAGTGCTTTGTGTTTCAGGCAAGAAAAAAGACCATTCCGGCAAACTGGCATGGTCAATTTAATCGCAACTGGACATTTTTATCAATCCATCTTGTGTTATACTCTTATGCATCAACGTTGAAATACAAACTTTTATATGAATCTGACAGAATGGAGACTTCCTAATGACAAATCAAAATATTAAAAAACTGGTAACTGCTGCCCTTCTCGCCGCCATGACATGCGTGGCAACCATGATCATCAAGATCCCGACACCAACCTTCGGCTACATTCATCCGGGAGACGGCTTCGTTCTGCTGTGCGGCGTCGTGCTTGGCCCACTTCCCGGAGCGCTCGCTGCCGGCATCGGCTCGATGTTCTCAGACATTTTCTCCGGCTACGTGACCTGGGCTCCTGCAACTTTCATTATCAAGGCGCTCACGGGCGGCATTGCCGGACTGCTCTTCCATCGTTTTAAAAACACCCTGCACTCGAAAAAGGGACGCTACGCAGCGCTCGCAATCGGCGGCATCGTCGGAGAAGCCATCATGGTCATCGGCTATTTTCTCTACGAAACCGGACTTGCCGCACTCGGCAGCGGAGCCTTAAACCAGGCATCTATCGCCGCCGGCATTGCTTCCTCTGCGACCGGTATCCCGTTTAACATCGTACAGGGTGTTGTCGGCATTATTCTTAGTCTGATACTGCTTCCGGTGCTCTCTAAAATCCCGGATGTCCGTGACTGGATCGAGCGCTAGGCGACCACCTTTCCTCCGAAGATGACCTTCTTCGTGGACAGGTCATCCTTGGAGAGAAGGACACAGTCGCCGCGGTGGCCTGCGGTAATGCTTCCGCACACATCCGCCGCACCGATCGCTCTCGCCGGATTATAGGTTGCAGCGCGCACGGCTGTCTCTAACGGGATTCCCATGGAGACAGCCTTTCGCATGCAGTCCATGAGATTCGTCGCCGAGCCGGCAATCGTTCCGTCCTCTAAGGTTGCAAGATTGCCACGCACAGTAACCGGAAGTCCGCCGAGGGAATACGCACCGTCCTCCATACCGGTCGCCATCATGCTGTCGCTGATTAAGATCATACGCTCCGCCCCGAACAGGGAAAATACCACGCGGACCGCCGAAGCATCAATATGAATCCCGTCGCAGATCAGCTCCGGCATGACATGCTTCGCGTCAAACGCCGCGCCAAACACGCCCGGCGCGCGATGGGTGAACGGCGGCATTGCATTGAAAAAATGCGTCACATGATCCGCCCCCTGTGAAAATGCGCGGTATGCAGTCTCGTAATCACTGCAGGTATGTCCGACCGAGATATGTACCTGATCCGCCAGCCGGCGGATGAACTCCTTGGCACCGTCCGTCTCCGGTGCAATCGTAATCAGACGCACCAGCCCGTGTGCTGCCTCCTGCAGCCGCAGGAACATCTCTACATCCGGATTCCGGATATAAGCCGGATTCTGCGCACCCTTTTTCTCCATGGAAATAAACGGTCCTTCCAGATGAATCCCGATCAGTCTCGCCCCGGTGTCCTGCTCTGCCTCCGGTCTCTTTGTATACGCATACGCATTGGCACACACCGTCTTAAGCGTCTCCTCCGAGAGTGTCATCGATGCCGGGCAGATGCTTGTCACACCCTGGCGAAGCTCGTACGCACCGATCGCCTGCAATGCCTCCGGTGTTCCGTCCGAGAAATCATGACCTGCACATCCGTGAAAATGGATATCCACAAGCCCCGGAATCAGGTAATCTCCCCCTGCGTCCAGAATCTCTTCCCCGTCCGTGCCGGCCGCTTCACTCCCCGCAAAACAGCCGTTTTTTATCCGGACATCCCGCTCCACAAATCCGTGCTCTACCGTGTATACAAGTGCATTCTTAATTCTCATCTTAAATCCCCCATTTCCCTCTGACTTTACCTCTATAATGGTGACATGGAAAGCGCTGCCTCATCGCAGACAACCGTCACATCCGGATGCATCTGCAGGATGGATGCCGGCACTTCCGGCGTCACCGGTCCGAAGAACGCGCGTGAGACGATATCTGCTTTGCTCTCTCCCGAGACAACCACCAGAATCTTTTTTGCCTGCATGATCGTTCTTATTCCCATAGTATATGCCTGCTTGGGCACTTCGTCAATAGAGGTAAAAAAACGTGCATTAGCCCGAATGGTACTCTCTGCCAGATCCACCAGATGTGTCTCCTTCTCGAACGCTGCACCCGGCTCATTAAATCCGATATGTCCGTTATTCCCCAGCCCCAAAAGCTGTAAATCGATTCCGCCGAGCGACTTTATGATCTGCTCATGCTTCGCGCAGGCATCTGCCGCGTCCGGGTTTGTGCCATCCGGGACATGCGTTGCCGTCTTATCGATATTCACATGGTCAAACAGGTTCTCCTGCATAAAATAGTAGTAACTCTGCGGGTCCGTGTGTGCCAGACCGCGGTATTCGTCCAGATTGACCGTTGACACTCTGGAAAAATCAAGATCTCCCTTCTCATACCACTCGATCAGCTGACGGTATGTTCCCACCGGCGTCGATCCCGTGGCAAGACCGAGTACACAGTCCGGTTTCATAATAATCTGCGCCGAAATGATATTTGCCGCCTTTCTGCTCATGTCCTGATAGTCTTTTGCTCTGATAATGTTCATCGTAATCCCTTTTCCCTTTCTCTCATGAGGCAGGAGGCGCCTTCCCGTCTCCCGCCCGTTATTTACTGCAGATTTTTCTGCCTCTGTCTTGACTTTATCAGCCAGGCAACGCCCTTTCAAGGGTTTGCGGGCAACTGCACAAACAGGGATAAAAAAAGGCAAGCGCAAATCACTTTTCATTTTCCATGGAAGATGATATGATACATACATCAATACCTGTCAGGAGATTTTTACATGGTTTATGCGATTATTGCCGGCGGGGTATTCCTGTCGGATCTCATCTTAAAGCGTTACATGGACAAAAAATATGCCCGCAAGGTACGCCATCCGCGGCTCGGGGGCAGGATTGTCCTGGAAAAATATTATAACAAAGGCGCGGCTTTGAATTTCATGGTAAAAAGGCCAAATCTTCTGCGCATCATCCACACCGTCATTCTTGTTGTTGTCGGGGTTTTTTCCTATTTTCTGATGCGCCTTAGCGGACACGCGCTGGAAAAAACGGGCGTTGCGCTCCTGCTCGGCGGCGGTTTAAACAACCTTTACGACCGCTACACGAAGGGACATGTCGTCGACTATTTTCATCTGAATTTCGGTCCGAAATGGCTGCGCGCGATCGTCTTCAACATCTCTGACTTCTGCATTTTCATCGGGGCACTGCTCGCCGTTGCCGGATCGGAGGTCTCATGACCAGAGAATCCTATGAAAAAATCACCGGCATCTTACGTGGACATCCGCGGCGCATCCGGCTGGTATGCCTGTTCAACCACACCTTGACCGGCTTTATTTTTGTGCTGTACCCGGCGTTTCTGCTGCTGCTTTTTCTTGAGGGCAGCGCTTTTTTCCTGCGGGCGCTTCTCGTTCCCGCCGTCTCCTTTGCCGCAGTCACGCTCTTCCGCCGGATCTTTAACGCCCCAAGACCTTATGAGAAGTTCGGCCTTCCGCCTGCCATAGAAAAAGATACGGCCGGGAAATCTTTTCCCAGCCGTCATGTCTTTTCCGTATTTATCATTGCCGCCACCATTTTCTATGTCCACCCTTCCGCCGGCATTTTGCTCGGACTCTTAGGGGTTGTCCTTGCCGTCCTGCGCGTGATCGGCGGCGTTCATGAGCCGCGCGACGTCATCGCAGGCGCTCTTGCAGGGATTCTGTGCGGCGTGCTCGGATACTATGTACTCTAGCCGTCCGGCACCTTACTTTCCCAGTACCTGATTCCGGTATTCATTGGCAGAGACTCCCTCCTGCTTCTTAAATACCCTTGAGAAATGTGCCAGATCTAAAAATCCCACCTGCTCGGAGATATCTCCGATGCGCAGCGACGGATTTTTTAGCAGTTCTTTCGCATGCTCGATACGAACGTGATTTAAAATATCCGAAAAGCTCTGCCCCGTGTGGCGGTTTAAAAGCTTGCTTAAGTGCCACTGGCTCACATACGTTTTCTCTGCCACCTCGCAGAGCGTCAGCTTCTTCGTATAATTCTCCTCAATGTAAGTCAGTGCATTCTTCACGATAAAGCTGCTCGATGCGCTCTCCTTGTGCGCTTCCGCCGCTTCCCCATCCTGCGGATCACGCTTCGGCTCATCCCCGGTAATTCCTTTCCGTTTTAAGTTCCCGCACATCTTGCCGATGGCTTCTTCCAGTTCGTCCATGTTGGACGGCTTGAGCAGAAAGCGCGTCACCCCGAGACGGATTGCCTCCTTCGCGTACTCGAAATCACGGTAGCCCGTCAGAACACAGACCTCGAGATCCGGGAACTGCGAGTGGATCGCAGCGATCATCGACAGTCCGTCCATCTCCGGCATGCAGATATCCATAAACACAATATCCGGGTGAATCTCCTCGATAATCTTTTTCCCTTCCAGTCCGTCGTGCGCCGTTGCCGCGACCTTACAATTCCACTTTTCCCACGCGATGCTCCTCGATAACCCTTCCACGATGATCGGTTCGTCATCCACAATCATCACCTTATACATAGCTAATCCTCCCCTTGAGCAAATTCCGCTCTCTTTCCAAGAAGTCTAGCCTTTCACGGCACCTGCTGTCAATCCTTTAATAATATTTTTCTGTAACAGTACATACACAATCATGACCGGGATGACAATGATCGTAACAGACGCCGCCATCAGCCCGAAGTCGGTTCCATACTGGGAACTGATCTGCTCTAACAGTGTGGAGATCGGATACCTGGTCGGATCACGCATCATGATTTTCTGTACAAACAGGTCGTTATAAGACCAGAGAAAACTAAAGATGGCAACCGTTGCAAGTGACGGTCTGCAAAGCGGAACAATAATTTTTCCAAATACCTTAAATACATCTGCGCCTTCCATGTAGGCAGCTTCCTCCATCTCCAGCGGGATGCTCTGCATGAAACCGGTCATAACGATCGTCGCAAAGCTTAAGTTTCCGGCAATCTGCGGCAGGATAACCGCAATGCTTTTGTTCAGAAGCCCCCATTCCACCATCATCTTAAACACCGGAATGATCGTGGAAAATACCGGAAACATCAGACTTGCCACGATGAGGCTGCGGATCAGCTCCTTGCCTTTGAAATGATATCTGGTAAGTCCGAATGCCATCAGCGACGCGAATACCATAACGCCTACCGTTACCGTGCCGGAGATCACGAAGCTGTACCTATAGGCTCTTAAGACGTTTAACCGCTCAAATGCCGTCTGATAATTCATCCAGGTGAACGTCTCCGGAAGTGAGAAGGAGGAGCGGAGCACCTCCGCGGACGGTTTAAAGGAATTCAGCACCACCCACACAAACGGGAAAATGGTGAGCACCGCCCAGAAGATCAGTACGAGATAAATGACAACCGTACCGGCTCCGATTCTCCTGTGTTTTTTTCTGACTGTCGTTACACTTACTGCTGCATCCATTTAAGCCACCCCCTTCTTTTTCTCTGCTCTTGCGCGCTTTTTCGCTTCTTTGTCGTCCGCATCTGCCGTAAGAAAGCCGACTGCCTTCGACACCACAATGCCGAGCACCACGATCAGTACCGCCAGTGTAGAACCATAATCATAATTGTTCAGTCCGAAGGTCTGCTGGTACATATACGTTCCAAGGAAATGGGTCAGTCCCTGCGGCGCGCCGTTTGGCACCATGACCCACGGAAGATCAAATACTTTTAATGCTCCCGTTACCGCCAGTGTGACCGATGTAAAGAATACCGGTTTCATCATTGGCAGTGTAATATAAAATACCTGTTTAAAGCGGCTGCATCCGTCGATGGACGCCGCTTCATATATGTCGTCAGGAATATCGCTTAACCCCGTGAGTAGAATAACAAAGTAAAAACCGATGTAACTCCACAGCGTCGGGATACAGACCATGATAAATGCCAGGCTGGGGGAAAGCCAGTTGACCGGCTTTGCTCCAATGCTCTCTAAAATCTGATTCAGCATACCACCGTTATAGTTGTAGAATAATTTGAACAACAGACCAATCGCCGTTGCAGAAATCACTACCGGAAAAAAGTACACCGTACGGAATAACTGCTGAAGCTTTTTTATCTGTGAAACCATTACCGCAAGCACAAATGCGATTCCGACCTCAAAAATCACCGTGAGCACCATCATCTTCAGGGAATTGACGAGTGCCGTCCTCACATCCGGGTCTGTAAACAATTTCTTGTAATTTTCAAATCCAATAAACTTCCATTCAGTTCCCGGCATCTCGATGATTGCCGTCATATCATAAAAGCTGTTCTTAATATTCTGCACGAACGGTATGTAAAGAAAGACTAACATGAACAATAAACCCGGTACCAAAAACACCACAAGCGGCCATTTTTTCTTATATAACATCTTTCTTCCACCTTTCTATCATAAAAATAACTGTTTTTTGGGTACAAAAAACGAAGGGGCCGCTGGGCATAGCCCCTCCGTCATACTGTTTTCTGTATCTGATTTTACTGCTGCACCAATGTGAGTGCCTCGTTGATGGCATCTTCCGCCGACATAGCACCTGTAGATACCTTGACAATCTCTACCACAAGTGTCTTGTATGCATCGCCGATTCTGGAATCTGTCGGTGCCACGATCGCCGTTGCGTTGCTTGTGTACTCTGCGATAGACTGTGCAAACGGTGTTGCACCCTCTACCGGTGTTACCTCAACAGCTGCCTGGGACACAGCGCCGGTTGCTTCCCAGTATCTCTGAACGCCTGCCTGGCAGGTGTGTGCCATGACGAATTTCACTGCTGCATCTCTCTTGTCCGGATCTTCCCATGCCTTCTTTGTGATATAGAATCCGGAAGAGATACCGCCTACCAAAGAGCCCGCCTCTGCTTTCTGATCCGGAACACCCGGGAATGCGATCACAACGGTGTTGTCGGTATCCTCGATGTTTCCTGCATACCAGGAACCGTCTAACTGCATGGCAGCTTTCTTGTCGCGGAATAACTGGCCTGTGTATGCGTCATCAACGGTGTCGGTATCCTCCGGGAATGCCCCCATATCTCTTAATGTCTTAAACATCTCAAGACCCTTTACCCATCCTTCCGGCGCGCTCGTCGGAATGGAAGTATACTCATCCACGCCGGATGCATATAACATCAGGAACTCAATCCAGTAATGCGGTACGTTGTTTAACGAGCAGGCAATCGGAATGATGTCGTTCTCCTTGAACGTCTCAATCGCTGTCTCCATGGAAGCCCAGTCTGTCGGAAGTTCCAGATCGTACTGGTCGAACAGATCCTTGTTGCAGTATAAGCCTTCCCAGTATCCGGTTGTCGGAACCGCACGCTCAACACCGTCGGTGTTTGCTGCTGCCTGTAATGCGGAATCCAGTGTGTCTGCCGCATAGTCCGGATATTCTGCGCGGATGTCTTCAATTGATACCAGCTTATCCGTTGCAATGATGCTGTCTGCGGTTGCATCCGTGAAGAACTGGATGACATCCGGCTCATTGCCTACGGAGAAGTCCGCATTGACTGCTGCTTTCCATTCCTCATCGGATGTCTGTGAATTGTCTTCGATCGTTATGTAGTCATACTGCTCCATAAACTCTTTGTTGATTGCTTCGTAGGTCTCCTTATTCGGATCGGTTCCTCCGAACATCGACACAGTTCTTAATGTCACCGGATTTCCGGATGCTTCTGCCGTACCCCCGCCTGCTTCTGTTGTTCCGGCTGTCTCTGTCTTTGTGTCGGCTGCCGTGTTGTCTGTCGTTGCAGTCTCATCGGACCCTGCCCCGCATCCTGCCAGCATGGACACTGTCATTGCGCCAGCCAGCATCATGGATAATACCTTTTTCTTCATAGTCAAAACCCTCCTTGTTTTTGTTCCTGCAAATGTTTTTCATTTGCTATACTGATATTATACGAGCAGAACTCACAAAAGGCATTAGACCCATTTGACATTATTTGTTCAATCTTGCTATGTTCTTTAACTCATTTTGCGCTTCGCTTCTCTCTTTTAACGATATTTCATCCTCATGGTCAACGTACGGTATCGTAATCGTCGAAACCGTGATGCAGTCTTCCTCCTGCTCGATCGACAGACCGTATTCGTCCCCATATACCAGGCGGATTCTGCGGTTCACGTTCTGAATCCCAATGGAGGTGTGGCGTCCGGTATTCTTCGGAAGCTTGCTCTCATCGCCCTCCAATATAGCATGGATCCGCTCCAGCTCCTCCTCCGTCATCTTTTTGCCCGTATTGCGCACTTTTAAGTAGACATTTTCATCATCGTGGTATACGTGAAGCCGGATGACGCCGTTTTTTACCGTCTCTACCCCATGCACAATCGCATTTTCCACAATCGGCTGTAAGATCAGCGGCGGCACCATCAGATAGAGCAGATCATCGTCAATCTTGCGCTCGATCGAGAGTCTCTGCCCGAACCGCATGGACATAATGTAAAAATAGGCATCAATGCACTGCAGTTCCTCCGCAAGGTGAATCTCCTTTACATTGGCGCGGTTCATCCGGTAATCAAGCACGGTTCCCAGCGATTCAATCATTTTAGACACGACAGTATCTCCCGACATCCGTGCCTGCCAGTTCATCATCTCTAACGTATTGTTCAGGAAATGCGGATTGATCTGCGCCTGAAGCGCCTGAATCTGTGCATCCTTGCGCGCAAGCTTTTCACTGTACATGGAATCAAACAGATACTTCACCTGCGCGGACATGCTGTCGAAGCTCTCCTTCATCTGCATAAATTCCTGATTGGGCATGTCTCCCTCGACCGTGATTCCCATCTCTCCCGCTTCCATCCGTCCGGAAGCGCGGAGCATCCGGTCGATCGGGTGCTGGATATTCCTGCGGATAAAATACACCACATAGCCAAACAGCGGAATCAACAGCAAAAACATCAGCGCAACAATCGTATAGAACTGGTACAGCCCGGAATAGAGTTCGCTCTTTCTGGCAAAAAGTACAATGCCGATGTGAAAATCATCCCGCCGCTCCTGATACAGATACGCGCGGTAGGTAGCGTCCTCCGCCTTTGAGAATGTGTGGTTGCTCACCCCGTCATACTTTTGCAGAAGCTGCTCTAAAAGCTGTTCCTTGTCACTCTTCTCCTCGTTTTTCACAAAGTCAACCCGCGCATCGCGGCTTCCGAAGCAGACCACCATATCATTCAAAAGACCGGTATCCACATCCTGGAACACCTTACTGCGGTTTAACTCCACCACCAGCGTGCCGTACCGTGTATAATCCATCGTCGTGTACAGATTGCGGACGATAAAAATACGCCCGTCGACCACCCGCACGCAGGCATACGCCGAATCCGAATCTATCACATCTTTGAGGTAAGGCTGTATCTCATCCACATAACTCTTTAACGAGATGCCGGTGCGCGAAGAAAAGCTCTCCGGATCTTCGGTTCCGTAACAGTAGTAGGCATACATATTAAAACGCTCGTCCAGATAGAACTTTCCGCGCAGACTGGTATAGACATCCTGAAGATAGTCGTTTCTGGAATAGTCTCCCCGGAGGTATTTTTTCCAGGCATTCTCCCAGGTCTTCTCATAGGAAGGTCTCTGGCAGAGCGTGATGGCGTCCTCGATGCGGATCGATGCAAAGGAAGCCATATTCTCTAACTGATCCTCCATCAGACCTTCCGTCTTCTCAATGATTCCCTTCCGGTAGGAGCTGGTGGTATATGCAAAAAATACCGCGATCGGGACACCCCAGCACAGGATGACAAATACTATAATTTTCTTCTTCAATGACGACAGTCGTCTCTTTTTCTCCATAAAAATCTCCATTCCTGCATGCGAAAAAATGTATTTTCACACGGCTGCCTCCCCGTTTTCTCTCTCCATTATAGCAGAACACCGCCGCGCGGACTAGACAGCATATACCCTGTCTTTGCCAAGTTTTGAGCACTCCACCGGAGATGTCCGCAAGCTGCAGACAATTTTAGGACTTTCGTGTGCCTCTTATCGAATTGCTGAACAAAACATAACCGCGCGAAGCCGATGTCTGAATTGCCATCTGCCATGTTTTCAATAGCAGATGGCAACGAGTTTCGGTTCGCGCGGTTTTATATTGTCTGTGAAGCAATTCGATTAGAGGCACTAGAAAGTCCGCTCATTGTCTGTGCTTGTCGGACATTCCCCCGGTGGATTGTCAAAGCGTGGCAAGACACGGAATGGAATGTGAAATGCGGCGTTTTTCTACTCTACAGATCAAGGAACTTCTCATATCTGGTACAGATGTCTGCCGCCTCGGCTGCATCCGGCATCTCGCAGAAAATGCGCAGCAGCGGCTCCGTGCCTGAGAAGCGGGCGATGACCCAGCCTCCATTTTTGAAGTAGACCTTGCTGCCATCCAGATAGGAGACATGGTCAATCTCTTCCGGCAAATCCGGCAGCTGCTTCTGCTCAATTAAAACTTCCTGCATCTTAAGCTTTTTCTCCAGTGTGAACTTATAATCACGCTCTTCCATATGGATCTCCCCACATTCTGCGTGAATATCATCCATGATCTGCGAAAGCTTTTTCCCGGTCACTGCCAGCATCTCGATCAGAAGCGCCGCCGCATAGATGCCGTCTTTTCCGTTGATGTGCCCGTGTACGGTCAGACCGCCGGAAGACTCGCCTCCGATGATGGCTCCTGTCTCCTGCATCTTAGCGGAGACATACTTAAAACCAACCGGCACTTCATAGCATTTTTCTCCGAACTGCTCTGCCACTTTATCCAGCATATGGGTGGTCGCTATATTGCGCACCACAGGTCCATGCCAGCCCTTAAACTTTACAAGATAGTAATACAGCAGCACCAGAATATCGTTCGGATGCAGGAAATTGCCCTTGTCGTCGATCACGCCGATACGGTCCGCATCTCCGTCTGTAGCGATACCGATATCACACTGTTTTTCCACCACATAATTCTGCAGTGAGTGGAGCGTTGCAGCGGAAGGCGCCGGAAGTTTTCCGCCGAACAGTGTATCATGTCTGTCATGAATTGTCGCCACCTCGCAGCGGGCAGTTAAAAGAATCGTCTTTAACGATGTCTCACTCACGCCGTACATCGGATCCAGTGCCACCTTAAGATCAGCGTCGCGGATAGCTTTCATATCCACCGATGCAATGATATTGTCTATGTACTCATTGAGCGGATAGATCTCCTCGATATAGCCCGCCGCTTTTCCATCCTCATATGCAACCGCGCAGACGCCGTCCGGTGCGATGTCGGCAATGTAGTCCTCCAGATCCTTCGTCTGGATCTCGTCGGCATCACGACCGCCCGCAGTAAACACCTTGATTCCGTTATAGATTGCCGGGTTATGGCTTGCGGTAATCATCATTCCGTACGGAAAATCATGCTTCATCACGTAGAACATGACAAGCGGTGTCGGCGAGGATTTGTTGATCAGGTATGCCTTGATCTGTGCCGCTGCAAATACCTCTGCCGCCCACTGCATGGCTTCTTTGGAGAGGAATCTGCGGTCATATCCCATAACGATGCCCTGCTCGGTCACACCCTCGCTCTTCATTTTGTTGACCAGCCCCTGCGCCAGAAGCTGTATATTTGCCTTTGTAAAATCGTCTCCAATCACGGCTCTCCAGCCGCCGGTTCCAAATTTGATCATATCAATGTCCCCTTTCTTTTCCTGTGCTATCCCATCACAACTCTGACGTCATGTCTGCTTCCCTGTGCCATCACTGGGATACGTTCGACCTTCTCTCCGTCCAGATACAATTCCTGCACGCCCTTCATCACGCCGTCCGGGTTTTCCACGTGAATATCGTACTCTGCCCCACGCCAGCGTCTGACGGCAGAAAACTCTCTCCAGTCTGCCGGGATACACGGGTCAATGGTCAGGTGTTCAAAATCCGGCCGGATGCCAAGCATATATCTGGTTGCGGAAAAATAAGCCCAGCCGCCGCTTCCGGTCATAAACGGATGACGTGCCCGTCCGAATGCTGTGTGGTCTCTTCCGACCACAAACTGGCAGTACGAATAAGGTTCTGACTGCCGGATCTCAATCATGTTGTTCTGATAATACGGGCACAGTGCATTGTAGAACTTCATTGCGCGGTCGCCGCGTCCGAGCACGCACTCCGCTGCCCATGCCCACGGATTCGGATGGGAGAAAATGGAGCCGTTCTCCTTCAGTCCCGGATAAACGCGCGTCACAAATCCGATATCGTCATCCGGCACGGTGTACGATGGAGCATTGAGCAGAATTCCATACGGCGTAAACAGATACTTATCCACGGAATCCATCGCAAGCTTTCCTTTTTCCACATCGGCTGCACCGGAAAGCACTGCCCATGCATTGGACTCCAGATGTACCTTTCCTTCCGCATCCTCCGATGTTCCGATCTTCTTTCCGTTCTTTGTGATACCGCGGATGAACCATTCCTTATCCCACAGCTCCCTGTTGCAGACATTTCCTACCCGCTCACGCATCGCCTGATATTTTTCCACATCCTCCGTGCGTCCGAGATATTCTGCCAGCTGCAGGAAGTGGCTGATCGCCCAGTAATGCAGGAAAGACACCATCGCACTCTCACCGCCGCCTAAGTTCAGGCAGTCGTTCCAGTCTGCGCGGAGTCCCTTGCAGATTCCGGTTGCGCCGACCTGTTCCGCGGAAAAGTCCAAAATCCGTTTCATATGTTCATATACCGTTCCCTCTCCTCCGTCGGCGTAGGTCACGGCCTCGTCTGCAAATCCGGCATCTCCCGTCTCCTTGATATATTCGATAATGGACGGCACCAGCCAGAGCGCATCATCCGAGCAGGCATCCTCCAGCCCGTGCACGATGTCCTGCGCATTCACTGTCGGGATGACCGTCGGAGACTTAAACGGCTTTTTCTTTTCCTTTTTTGCATCCGGGTCAAACCATTCCGGCGAGAACAGATGCAGTCCGTAGCCTTTGGTCGTGAGTCCGCGCAGCAGTTCCACGATACGCTGTCTGCATTTCTCCGGATTGGAGTGCGGTATCATCATTGCATCCTGTGCCGTATCCCGGTACCCCAGACCCGTGCGGCCACCTACCTCGATAAACGATGCAAAACGCGAAAACATGATATTTACTTCCGCCTGATAGAGGTTCCAGGTATTGATGAGCGTATTCATTCCCTCATTCGGCGTCTTGATCTGCAGCTGTGCAAATTTATTTTCCCAGTAGTCCTTTAACTGTGCATACGCCGCATCCACATTTGCCATGTCAGAATATTTTTCCCGGATCTTTTTTCCCGCTTCGCGGCTGCCCTCTCCGAGCATGAAGATCAGCCGTACTTCCTCTCCCGGCGCCAGCACAAGATCCTTCTGTAAGCTTCCGCAGTGGTTGTTTCCAAGCTCGTGGGAACCGCTGCATGTTCCGCGCTCCACCGCAATCGGGTTGTCTTCCGTCCGGTATGCTCCCAGAAAGCTGTCACGCAGACAGTCAAATCCGTCCGGCGTCACATTCGACGCGAAATACTGATAGCCGAATTCCTCATAGAACAGATCATACTCGATGATATTTTCATCGTAGGATGATCCTGCACAGTAGAGGCTCATCTGGAAATTCTGGTTGTCAATCATAATGTGATGGAACGAGAACTCACAGTACGAAAATACCGATATCCTTCTCTCTTTGTCCGTGGTATTCTTAAGGCGCACATCCCACAGTTCCACCGCATCGTCCATCGGAACCATGAGTGTCTGGCTCGCCTTGATTCCCTTGTAATCGCACTCATAGGTTGTGTAGCTCATGCCGTGTCTGCAGGTGTATTTTGCCTGATCCAGCGGTTTGCCCACCGGCTGCCAGGAAATGCTCCAGTAGTCTTCGTCCTTTGCATCCCTCAGATACACATAATGTCCCGGCCGGTCCATCGGCACCGCATTTCCGCGAAAACGCGTCACCCGGTGATACTCCGGAGACTGATAGAACATGTAACCGCCCGCCGTATGATTGACCACGACGCACAAATCCTTCACGCCGAGATAATTTGTCCACGATACCGGCAGGTCGACGCGGTCAATGACATATTCCCTTTTCTCATTGTCAAAATGTCCGTACTGCATAAAAAATCCCCCTGTCTTACCTTCCTATTTTCATTCCTTCTGAAAATATTATAGTAAGACAGAGGGCGAAATTGTATTGCCACGCATGGCATAATTTGCATATTTCTGTCATTCTAAAACAGAACCTAATCGAGTGCCTTCTCCAGCTCCTCAATCACGATCCGGAGTGCCTTGATCCTGGCGTACTTCTTATCCACAGACTCGAGGATATGCCACGGCGCATAGGTCGTGCTCGTCTTTGTGATCATCTCATTGACTGCCGTCTCATACTGATCCCATTTTTCCCGGTTCCTCCAGTCCTCCTCCGTGATCTTCCACTGCTTTTCCGGCGTGTTCTGCCGCTCGTTAAAGCGCTCCAGCTGCGTATCCTTGTCGATCTGCACCCAGAACTTGATGATGACGGCTCCCCAGTCATGCAGCTCCTTCTCAAATTCATTGATCTCGTTGTACGCGCGCATCCAGTCGTTTTCCGTGCAGAATCCCTCCAGCCGCTCGACCATCACACGTCCGTACCACGAACGGTCAAAAATTGCGATGTGACCGGTCTTTGGCAGTCTCGTCCAGAAGCGCCACAGATAATGCCTTGCCTTCTCATGCGGCTCCGGGCTTGCAATCGGATGCACTTCATACCCCCTCGGATCGAGCGCACTGGTGATCCGCTTGATGTTACCTCCCTTTCCGGCAGCATCCCATCCCTCATAGGCGATGATGACCGGAACCTTCTTGCGGTACAGGCGGTTGTGCAGCTCGCCAAGCCGCTGTTTTAAATGCTTTAACTCCTTGCGGTACGTCTCCTCATCGAGCGTCTTATCGAGCGGTATCTCCGAGAGAAGCGGCATGCGCTCTAACGGGAATACATTCTGCAGAAGCGGAACCGCCATATCACGGTTGTCAAGCGCAATGTCAATTCCCTGCGTCAGCGTCTCAAGCACCTGCAATTCCGTCCACTTCTTCGACTTTGCATCCACAATATACCACGGTGCGGACGGCATATTCGTGCTCTTCAAATAGGAAGAAAACGCATCCATGCACTTCTCGTAGTGACTGTTCTGCCACAGATCCTTTTTTCCCACACGCCAGACGGTGTCCTTTTCATCCGTGAGGCGCTCCATCCGTCTGGTCTGCTCTTTCTTGGAGATATGCAGGAAAAACTTCATCACGAGGTAGCCGTTATCCGTCAGCTGACGTTCAAAACGCCGCACGCTCTCGATGCGCTTTGCATATTTTTCCTCGGAAAGCTCCCCGTGAAGGCGCTCTTCCACCACCTCATCCATCCAGCCGGAATCTAAGAACACAAACTTTCCCGCCTCCGGAATCCGGGTAAAATGGCGGTATAAAAACGGCTTGCGCTCTTCCTCCCCGGTCTTTCTCTCCATGGACTCCACCTTAAAATGGCGCGGGTCAATATTCTCGATGATCTGACCGATGCAGTAGCCTTTTCCCGCCGTTCCCCAGCCTTCCAGCAGCACCAGTACCGGCACTTTCTGCTCCTTGATGAGAAGCTGCTGGGCGGCAAGCTTTTCCCTGGCTGCCGCAAGGCGCATCTTTAATTCCTCTTCCCCGGGTCTTACCGGCTCTTTCCACTCTCTCAGCATAAAAACCTCCGTTCCGCAGACGCAATGCGTCGCATTTTTCTTCTCCTATAACAGCGGTGCAAACAACCGCAGAATACACTGTATGATGCGAAGCCCCATACTCCGCTTTCCCTTATACTGTTCCGTCACCTCGCGCGACACCTCAAATATCTGCGCAAAGTCCTCTCCAATGGCACCGATCGCCCCGCAGCCATGCAACAGCACGCCGTTCTCAAAATGATGGTACAGGCTTCTATAGTCAAAATTGATCGTTCCGACCGTCGCCGTCTCCCCATCACAAAGTGTCTGCTTCTGATGGATAAATCCCGGCGTGTACTCATAGATACGCACGCCGCGCCGCACCAGAGGCGCATAGTAGGAGCGTGTCGTCTGATACACTAACTTCTTATCCGGGATTCCCGGTGTCACAATCCGCACATCAACGCCGCGCTCGGCAGCCAGACACAGTTCCCTCGTCATATCATCGCTGATAATCAGATACGGCGTCGCCGCATAGAAAAAGTGTTTCGCACTCTTGATGAGATTCAAATAAACATCCTCCGCAAAATAGCCGTCCGTCAGGGGGCCGTCCGCATACGGCTGTACAAAACCGGTGTCTGCCGCGCGGTAATCCAGCTTCGGAAAATACGTCTGAAACTCATGGTCCGCCTCCGCCGTGGCATTCCACATCTGAAGAAATGTCACAGTCAGGCTTGCCACCGCATCTCCCGCAAGACGGATTCCGGTATCCTTCCAGACTCCGTACGGGTGCGTGATATTAAAATATTCATCCGCAAGATTGTAGCCGCCCGTGTAGCCGATCTTTCCGTCCACCACCGTAATCTTTCTGTGATCGCGGTTGTTCATGAAAATGTTTAGAATCGGAAGTACCGGATTGAATACCCGGCACTCTACACCGATGGCTTCCATGCGCTTGATAAAGCCCGGATCGATAAAGCCGATACTGCCGACGTCATCGTAAAACAGGCGTACCTCCACCCCGTGTGCCGCGCGCTCGGCAAGCACGTCCTTAATCCTGCCGAACGCCTCCGCTTCCTCGATCGCGTGATATTCCATAAAGATAAAATGTTCTGCCGACGCGAGATCGTGTAGCTGCGCCGCAAGTCCCTCCGCCGCATCCGGGTAAAATGTCACATCGGTATTCCGGTACACCGGATAATGCCCAAACCGCTTGATATAGCGGCACTGGTTCGCCACCGCAAAATCCTGCTCCTCCAGCCGCTCAAGCACTGCCTCATCCTGGGGAATCTGCTCAAACAGCACCGGTTCAATCGTCTCAAAGCGTCTGCGCATCGCCTTTGCGACCACATTCTTGTGTCCAAACACCAGATATATGCAGAGCCCCAGCACCGGAAACGCCAGAATCAGAATAATCCAGGGCATTTTAAACGCAGCGTTCTCGTGCTTGGCGTAAATGCTTAACGCCACAAGAAATGCTCCTACACTAAAGCATAAACTGATTGCCGTAGAATATGCATTCAACCGCAAAAACAGCAACAAAATCCACAAAACCTGCAAAAGCAGGGATAATCCCACAAACACAAGTCTTCCCACACTGTTTTTCACATTAGACTTCTGTTCCGTCCGCATCTTCTGTCTCTTCATTCCGCATCCTCTCCTTATCATATCAAAAAAGCTTTCATCTGCAAACCCGGATGAAAGCTCTTTTTTATTCTTATATTGATTTTCTTTTGTAACGCCATCCTAAGCCTCTGCAGACAGCTGTAATCTCGCCGTAATCTCCCGCACTTCTTTCATAATCGCGGCATACATTTCATACTCAAGTCCAACCGGCGACATATGCGGACATTCCTGCTTCATCCGATAGGCCTGTCTTAACAGGCTGCGTTTGTTCTCCTCAAGCTCCCAGATCTGCTCTCTGCTCATAACTTCTCCACTTTCCGCACACCGGCGTCCCCCGCCTTCTTCTGTGCTATTCTCTTCTTGGTGTATATATCTTGTACACACACCTCTACCATCATAGCATATATAGTGGAAAATGCATCAGGAAGTTGTTCGGCATTTTTACCAAATTTTGTGACCGGATTTGAGGACTTTGCCTATTTACAAAACAGCTTTTATCTATTTCTCACAACTGCATCAGCATTTCAAGAGCCTGCTTTTTCATGATACAAATTCCCTGCTCTCTGATATGTGCAATGTGCCCCTGATCGGAGTAATGCGCATCGTCATACTCGATCGTTCCGAACGCAAATGGACGCATCTCCTCCTTGGCAAATCCCGTAAAATCCAGAATCAGATAGTACGCGCCGTCCATCTTGTAGAGACTGCTCTTTGGAATCTTCCCGCGAAAAGCAAGCAGGCTCATCCTGCGCATATTCTCAAAGGAAGAAAAGCGCAGTGCACAGATCATCGGGTCGGTGCGCTTATGCGTTCCCGCAGCGGCTGCCGTATCCGCTGTATCTGCTGCGGCCTGTGCGTTCCCCTCCTCTGCCTTGGCCGTTTTCCCTGATGCAGCGTCCGGATCCAGCTGGCTGATCATATGACTGACCGTATTCACCAGATCCCTCAGTGACACCTCTTTGTCTGCGCCAAAAGTGATCGCCATACTATGATCCTGCAAAAGCTCCGCCTTCACCATCGGAGAGATGCCCTCCATCTGAATATGTTCCTGTTCCTCGACGAGTTCTAAGACAGTATGCATGAATTCCTGCGTGATCTCGCTGTTCGCAATGATCTCATCAATATCGTATCCGAGACTCTCGATCTCCTGTTCCGTCAGTGCACAGCGGATTTTGTTATCACCGATATGTTCTATTTCCATAAATGATCAATCCCATCTATTGTAAAATGTTGTTTTTAAGTGATACCATTATCCTATTTTTTGCACTATTTGTAAAGTGGCAATCCTTAGAATACCTTTTTTTGCATAATGCGGACACTGCCCGCAAAGGATACCGCCAATGTGGCCAGGAAAACCAGAAACACTACCGCAGTCACGGCCGCAGGATTTAACTGCGCAGACCACCTCAGCCCTCCCGCAAAATTCTCCGGCAGAAGCTTCCTTGCTGCAATTGCAGCCCCAAGCACCGCAAACCCCAGAATCATGGTTGCTGTCCTGCTTTTTTCCATACCGTATTTCAGGCTGACCGGAAGCATGACTGCCAGAAAAATTGTCATCTCTAATAAAATAAGGAACATGGGCATCAGCCATTCTAAAAGAGACACCACATCTCCCCGGATATAATCTGCCACAAAACCGGCCGCTGCGGAAACTGCCCAGAAACCACCGCCGCAAAGCATCATAAATACATATTTTTCCAGCACATAATCTTTTCTGGTCACCGGAAGCGTGAACAGAAACAGATAGCCGTGATCAAATTCGTCATACGAGATCGTGTTTACTGTAAAAAGCATGCCGAACATGGTACAATATCCCACAATGATCTGCGCTGGCTGACCGCTGCAAAGAAAAATGAGCGCAATCAGAATGATAATCGTAAAATACCGCTTCTGCCCTGCCAGAATCCGAAAATCCTTCGTCAATAATCCTTTCATAGCTTCTCCCCCCTCGCTGTCAAAATCAGAATATCATCAATGCTGCCTTTTTCCATCACAAGATCCGGGTAATTTTCCTGATAATACCGGCGCTCGTTCGTCAGCAGGCGATAACCGTACGCTTCACGCATTCCGGCAAGCAGATATCTACGGTCCAGCGCCTGATACTGCCGCTCATCCACTTTTAAGATACCATATGAATCCAGAAGAACATCCGTCTCCCCGTGAAGCACAATCCTACCCCGGTCAATCATATAGATATCATCGCAGAACTTTTCCAGATCGCTGGAGATGTGGGAGGATATCAGCACAGATCTCGGTGCTCCGCCGGTTCCCTCCGAATCCAGATATTCCTGCAGTTCTTCAAGCATCGCCTCTCTGGACATCACATCGAGTCCCAGCGTCGGTTCGTCCAGAATCAGCAGGTCAGCGTCATGTGACATCGCAATCAGCAATTTCAGCTTTGCCTGCATCCCGGTAGAAAAATCTTTGATTTTTTTGTTCGCCGGAAGTTCATACCGCTGACATTTTTCCAGGAACCTGGCCTCATCAAATCTGGTATACAGATTCCGCAGAATGGCGGTAACATCCCGGACGGTAAGGAACTGGCTGAAGCCCGAATCCGCAAGGGATACCCCGATCCGCTCCCGGTCTTTTGCAGTCAGTTCTGTATATGGTTTTCCGAAGATCCTTATCTCACCCGTCTCCGGCGGCACCAGCCCCAGCAGAATCTGAAATGTCGTCGTTTTTCCCGCTCCGTTCGCCCCGACAAATCCGGTTGCCATCCCAGGCTGCACTTCCATGGAGCAGTCCAGTTGAAACGACCCGTATGCCTTTGTTACTTTATTCAGTTGCACCATCCCATCATTCATATGATTCTCCATTCCTGTGATTGCACTCCTATGCTTCCAAAAACAATTCCAGAACCGCCCGCAGTTCTTCGTCGCTCATGCCATACGCCCGCGCCTTCGCCACCAGCTGTTCCATCCGCTGCTCGATCTCTCTTTTCTGTTCTTCCGCAAGCAGTGACGGATTCACCCCGAGCACAAAGCTGCCCTTGCCATGCACCGTTGCGATCAGCTGTTCCTCCTCCAGGGCATCATATGCCTTTTTTACGGTGAGAGCGCTCACCTTAAGATCCTTTGCAAGCATTCTCACACTGTCAAGTGGCGCTCCCTCCCGCAGGGTTCCCTGCAGGATCTGTTTTTTTATCTGCTCTACGATCTGCTCATAGATCGGCTGCATCGATGTGTGATCCACAATTATCTTCATTTTCTTTGTATTCTCCTCCACCTCTGCGCAGTATGTATGTTTTCCTTCGACAAACAGTATATAACAGTATAGAACTGTTGTCAACTGTTATATACTGTTTATTACAAAACAATGGTTGCTTTTATATAAAAAATCCCGGTCTTAAGACAGAACTGTCATTCTCTGTCCGCGAACCGGGATTTCCTCTCTCATCGTTCCTTTTTATCTCTTGTTCCTTTTTATCTCTTTATAGGGTTATCAGTCAATTCTGATATTTCTCACATCAAAAGCTTATTGTTTCTTAATTGCATCCATCTCATTCGTCCAATGCCAGAAATGCATCTTTTATTGCAGACACGTCCTCGTCGAAGCCCATAACATATAAAATCACATCCCCTATACTCTCCACCGCAACACTCTCCGCCTCCACGCAGATCCATTTTGCAGGATTGGCATTGTCCAAAAGCGTCTGTTTTGCCTTCGGCACATCGGTTCCGTCCGGCACGCGCAGCACAACACACTGATACGCCACCGATGTCATCATCGGCGCAGAATACGCAGAATCGGTATAAGTGATCTCATCTGTCCCCAGCACATACTCTTCCATATCCGCGTCGATCGTCGTCATCTCATAATCCTGCATGGCGTCCCGCATCGATGCATCCAGATCGGCCGTTTCGTAAACTTTGTTTAAAATGTCAATACAGCTTCCGCTCAGTGCCTCCGCTTCCTCAGAAGCGGTCGTCTTCCCGCAGGCGGCAAAAGAAAACAACATCACAAACATCATTCCCACCGCAGCCACGCGTTTCCCGTATCCTGCCCTGCCGTCCGTTTTACGGTTCTTTCCAGTTCTTTTTCCCATATCCTCTCTGTGATCTCCTTTTTGATTGAAATTTTCTACTTTATATAGAGTAAAACAGGCTTTTGGAGATAGTCTGTCCAAAAGCCTGTGTCTTTATTGCTGTCGCTTTACGCTACTTTTCTTCCGGCATCTGAATGCGGATATGAACGTCGTCCAGCTGCTTCTGATCTACCGTTGCTGGTGCTCCCATCATGATATCCATCGCGTTCTTGTTCATCGGGAACGGGATGATCTCACGAATGCTCTCCTCGCCGCAGATCAGCATAATCATACGGTCAACACCCGGAGCGATTCCTGCGTGTGGCGGTGCTCCGTAGCAGAATGCATTGTACATGGCAGGGAATTTTGCCTTCACATCCTCCTCGCCGAGACCAACCAGCTCAAATGCCTTGATCATGATCTCCGGGTCATGGTTACGAACCGCACCGGAGGAAAGCTCTACGCCGTTGCACACCAGATCGTACTGGTAAGCAAGAATCGAAAGCGGCTCCCCGTTGCAGAGTGCGTTCATACCGCCCTGCGGCATGGAGAACGGGTTGTGGCAGAATTCCAGCTCTCCGGACTCCTCGCCGATCTCATACATCGGGAAATCTACGATCCAGCAGAATTCGTAGCAATCCTTTTTCATGTGCTTCTCGCTCGCAGCGCCAAGCAGTCTGCGGAGTACGCCTGCGGTCTTCTGCGCTGCCAGCTTCTTGCCGGCGGTCAGACCGATAAAGTCACCCGGCTTTAATCCGAGGGCAGCAATGACTGTCTCCTTGCGCTCCTGCAAGAACTTGGAAATACCTCCCACAAATTCGCCGTTCTCGTCCAGTTTGAACCAGTATGCCTTGTTGGCTGTCTGCACTTCCACCTCGGCACAGATTCCGTCGATCACTTTTCTGGTCGCAGTAAATCCGTCCACGACAACCGCTTTTACGGTCTGTCCCTCGAACGGACCGAATCCGCAGTCTGCCATGACGTCCGTCGCATCCTGCAATACCAGATCAATGCGGAGATCCGGCTTGTCGGTGCCGTACTTGTCCATGGACTCCAGATATGGAATACGCACAAACGGAGCCTTGGAAGCAGTCTTGTATACACCATACTTTTCAAATACCGGCGGCAGTACCTCCTCGACAACAGAGAACACATCCTCCTGGGAAGCAAATGCCATCTCCATATCGAGCTGATAGAACTCTCCCGGAGAACGGTCTGCTCTTGCGTCCTCATCACGGAAACACGGTGCAATCTGGAAATAGCGGTCGAATCCGGACGCCATTAAAATCTGCTTGAACTGCTGCGGTGCCTGCGGCAGTGCATAGAACTTGCCCGGATGATTTCTGGCCGGTACCAGATAATCTCTCGCGCCTTCCGGAGAAGAGCAGGTCAGAATCGGAGTCGTGATCTCTAAAAATCCCAGCTCGTTCATCTTATTGCGGAGCTCTGCCACGATGCGGCTTCTGAGCACGATCTTGCTCTTGACCGACGGATTTCTCAGATCCAGATAGCGATATTTTAATCTGGTGTTCTCATCCGCCTCTCTGGACTGGTTAATCTCAAACGGAAGTGCATTGTAGATACACTTTCCAAGGATCTCGATCCCTTCCGGCACGACTTCAATCTCTCCGGTCGGAAGCTCTGTATTCTTATTGGAGCGCTCTCTGACGGTTCCTGTTACGGAAATGGTGGACTCCTTGTTCACTCCGTCCAGCTTCTCCATCATCTCTTCTGTCTCAACGACAATCTGGGTCGTTCCATAGAAATCTCTTAAAATAAGAAATCCCAGGTTCTTGCTGACCTTGCGGAGATTCTCGTACCATCCGACGAGCGTTACTTTCTCTCCCGCATTGGAAAGACGCAGCTCATTACAGTTATGTGTTCTCGACTGTGTCATTTTCTTAACTCCCTTGTATCAATCTAAAAATATTCTTCAAATCTGTCCGGGCAGCAGCCTGTCCGGCGCTTTTTTTATCTTACACCATGAAACGCGATTTTTCAACGGTTTTATCCGTTCTAAATAATTCTGACAAATACTCCGATAAGCACGAACACAAGGATCGTCAATCCAAATCCACGCAGCGTTATCTTTGTTCTCCGTAACGGATCTTTCAGTGCCTCCTCCAGACAAATCCTCTCAAGTTCATCCAGCACACGCCATAATTCCGTATAATCACGACTGTTAAACTCATATTTTATGTCTTCCACGCGTTTGCCTATGTAGCGGCATGCTTCCTCCGACCACTCCTGTGCCCTCACATGTTCACCAATTTGTCTCCAGAACTCTGGTTCTTTGTACAGAGTAATCGCCAACTCCGATTGCAGGAACTCTTCCCAGCGTTTCTTCTGGGTTCCTTCCCCCTGCAATGTGAGACCTCGCAGCCGCTCCGGCAACTCCTCTGTCAGCATTTTCCTGCTTCTCTCCTGTCCGGCACGAATGCGTGCAAAATACTCCTGCCATTGTGCTTCTGTCTCATCGGTTTCAAGCTGTCCGTACTCCTTCTCCAGCGCCCCGTCCCGCTCTTTTAAGCCTTCCCGTGCCACCGGTTTCACCGGACTTGGAACCGTCCTGCTTCCGTTCAGATCACTTTCTTTCTCTTGTCTTTTCGCGTATTGAATGGCGCGCTGGTAAGCATCGTGAAGCACTGCCCACTCCTCTGGCTTTTCCTCCCTGTGGCAGCTTTTTACTCTGGCTGCATATGCTTTTTTTATCTCTTTTTGATCCGTTGTCTGGGGAATTCCCAGTGTTTGCCATATTGTCATATTCTTCTAGCTGGTCAGATGTCCGCCCCTCCACAATTCATATTCCTGTTCCTCTTTGCGGTAATCCACCTGATCCTGCGCATCGACCGCCTGCTTACTACTCTCATACCACCGGGAAAAACCGTCTGCTGTTCCCTCAAATGCCGCCTCCTGCAGACACTGCTCCTCCACATAGTCCAGAAACAGATTCAGCTGTTTTCTGCCCTTGTTGATGGAGAGGACGTCCTGTCTTCCCAGATAATAGTTAAAATACTGTACACGACTGTCAATCTGTTCCCGGATATATCCCGTTGTCTCACGATGCAGCTTTTCAGCACGCGCAAGCACCAGCCGGTTTTCCTCAAGATCTCTCGGATGAATCTTCAGTTTATTCAACTGCTCCAGTCTTTTTTTCAGTTCCTTTTCTGATAATTTGATTTTATCATTCCGGATCACGAGCTGTTTTTCTTGTCCTGTCGATACGACGTGCACATCTACCACCAGAATTCCATTGATATCGTAAGTATAACGCACCTGCACCTTCTCTTTTCCTTCCGGTCCGACAGGAACCGGAACCGTGATGCTTCCCAACAGCAGATTGTCCTCCGCGTACATTGCTTCCCCCTGGTATACCTTGAACCTCATTTTGGTCTGCCTGTCATGTGCCGTCGTCATAATAGTCTCCCTGCTGACCGGGAGCGCCATGTTCCTCTCAATCAGCACATCACAGAGATCACGGTTCGGATCTGCTTCGTTGTATTGGGACACGCTGAGAGAAAACGGACAGATATCCGTAAGAAGCATATCGCGAATATCCGCATTGCGTTCCTTGATGCCTGCATACACTCCTGCGCCGAGCGCAATCATATAATCCGGGCTGACAACCGCAATATCCGTGCGCTGCAACAGATAATTCAAATACTTTTGCACCACCGGCATTTTACAGGACCCTCCAACAAGCACTACCGCATCTACTTCTCTGGCACTCTTCTGCCCGTCCGACAACACACGCCGGATCGGTTGTGCCATCCGTTCAAACAGCGGCTCCGCCTGCAGGATCAGCTCCTTTCTGGAGACCTCCATCCGATATTCTCTCCCAGCAAGTGTCACACACATCTGTGCAGTCTCCTGACCGGTCAGTTCAAACTTACAGTTTTCCGCACGTTCCAACACAATTGCCGCATCCTCAGCTGAGAAGCGGTTTTCAGAAAGTCCGCACGACTTCCAGAACATATCTGCAATCAACCGGTCAAAATCACTGCCGCCGAGATGATTGTCTCCGCTGACCGCCAGAATCTCCACAATGTTATCAAAACACTCTACTAATGACACATCGAGCGTTCCCCCTCCAAAATCAAACACCAGCATGACGGCATCCTCCATCTGGCTTCGGCACTGATAATATAACGATGCAGCCGAAGGTTCATTGATGATGCGCTCCACATGAAATCCTGCCAGTTCCCCCGCATTTTTTGTTGCATTTCTTGCAAGGTCGTTAAAATATGCCGGTACACTGATGACCGCTTCCGTAATCTCCTCCCCCAGATAATGCTCCGCGTCTTCCTTTAATCTTTTTAACACAAGCGCGGAAAGTTCCTCCGGACGGTATTTTTTTCCGGCGAGCGAATATATCTTTTCCGTTCCCATAAATCGTTTAAAAACGCTTACCGTATCCTCCGGGTGTGTAACCAGACGCTCCTTTGCAATTTTTCCCACGTAAACCGTGCCATCTTTGCCTATACTAACTACGCTAGGCGTCAGATAGTCTCCAAACGCATTCGGAATCAGATGACTCTCTCCATTTTCCCACACTGCCGCCGCACTGTTTGTCGTTCCAAGATCAATACCGATAATTCTTCCCATATGCCCTCCATCTGCAAGCTGTTTCTCTTTTTTTACTTTATACCGTTCGTAATCTCCTTTAAGAAACGTGCACATCCACGCGAAGCTTTTTTATGTAATAGAAACGAAGTTTCCCATTATGTAAAAAACGCCATAGATCATCCTATGGCGTTCTCTGTCAGATCATTTCCGGATCAGTCTTTGTAAAACTCGACAATGTCCTTGTAGCCCTCGGCTGTCAGCTTCTCTTTCTGGAACTTCTTGTTCTTGTTCATGCGCACGACAAGCACCTGCTTCCCGGCAACACGCTCCTCCTGTGCCCTGGCGATCACTTTCGATACCTGCTCCGAGGTACAGCCTTTTTCAATGAGGTATGCCACCTTCGGGCGCTGCATCGGCACGGTGAAACCGCTCTCCATCAGAAGAAGAATGATGCGCTCAAAGCCGATGGAGAATCCGCACGCCGGAACGTCATTTCCGGTGAACTTGCCGACCATCTTGTCGTAACGTCCGCCGCCGCCGCACGCTGCTCCCAGCTCCGGCATTGCGATCTCAAAAATCGTTCCTGTATAATAGCTCATTCCGCGCACAAGCGTCGGATCAAATACCATCTTAAAGTCGGCTGTCTTCGCCGTCTCCACACTATCGATAATCTCCTGGAGATTCTGCTCCACCTCCGGCTCCAAAAAGCCCTGTAAGGTGTCCGCCAGATATTTGATACCGTTCTGCGCCTTTGATACGCCCTCAAACAGTGCCAGATACTTGTCAATCGACTCCTTCGCATAGCCTTCCTTTGCGAGTTCTTCCGCCACGCCGTCAAGACCGATCTTGTCCATCTTGTCCAGAATGATGAATACGGTATCAAATTCTTCCTCTGGGAAACCGCTGTACGCTGTCATCGCCTTTAAGATGCGGCGCTCATTGATGCGGATCTCAAAGTTCTTGAATCCGAGTCTGCCGATCGTCGTTGTCGTCGCAAGGATCAGCTCGATCTCCGCGAGATTGCTCGGCTCACCGATAATATCAATATCACACTGCATAAACTGGCGGTAACGTCCACGCTGCGGGCGGTCTGCACGCCACACACTGCCCATCTGCAGTGCCTTGAACGGGGACGGGAGATCATTAGCGTTGTTCGCATAGAAACGGACTAACGGCACCGTCAGATCGTAACGCATTCCAAAATCGACCAGATCCGCCTCTTCCTTTGCCTCCGCGATCTTTAACTTCTCACCACGCTTCATCACTTTGAAGATCAGCTTCTCGTTCTCGCCTCCCTGCTTATTGCTCAAATTTGCAATGTTCTCCATGCAAGGTGTCTCGATCGGTGTGAATCCAAAACTGCGGTAGGTCTCCTTGATAACCTGCTGCACGTAATCCCGGATCTGCATCTCTTCCGGTAAAATATCTTTCATGCCGTTGACCGGCTTCTTGCTTAATGCCATGAGCGTTCCTCCATTTTCTGCCTTATATCCTCCGATTATTATACGTTTTGTGTTCCTGCACGTCAAGCATCAAGGACCATACAATCATTTATCGCAAATATGATCCCGTCGTTAAAAAATCACTTCAAAAACTGTGCCCCCAGACGGATTGTCCCTGATTACAATATTGCCATCATGCACTCTCACAATTTCATAAACCAGCGCAAGTCCAAGGCCTACTCCCCCCAGTTCCCTGCTTCTGGATTTATCCACACGAAAGAATGGTTCAAATACCCGTTTTCTGAGTTCCTCTGGAATTCCGCTTCCTGTATCCTCTACGGAAAGAAAAACATGTTTTTCTTTCCACTCCGCCGTCACAACAACCTGCCCGCCCGGACGATTGTATTTTATAGCATTCTCAACAAGATTATATACCAGTCTGTAAATAAGGATATCGCTTCCCACCATAGTTACATCCTTACATTTTCCAATAAGCCTTATATTTTTCTCCATTGCAAGCGGTTCCAGATCCGTCAGGACCTCTTCTACAAGTGCATCAACCATGATTTTTTCATCACGTACCACAATCTGAAGTTCACTCATATCCAGAAGAATCTTTACCATCCTGCTGAGTCTTTCGTTCTGCTCCGTCATCATGGCAATTGTCTTTTCCGCACATTCGTCATTGCCCGGGTGCTCCATCGAATTATATAAATCAAGCTGTACCTGCATCAGCGACAACGGTGTACGAAACTCATGTGCGGCATTTGCCGTAAATTGCCTCTGTACCTCAAATGCTTCTGAGAGGCGTTCCAGCATCTTGTTGTAAGAAACACTGAGCCGGTTTAATTCCTTAACTTCATTCTCTTCTATCCTCGAATCTGCCAGATTTTGTGCCTGCACTTTCTCAATTTTATCTGAAAAATTTCTAAGCGGTTTAAGTACATGTCCGCTCAGAAAATATGTGGCAACACCTCCAAGAAGAGCCAGCAGTGTAGAGAACAGCAAGCTTCTTTTTTTATAATCTGCTTTGTTGTTATATACCTGAATGGAAAAATCATCTGCAAAATCATCCCATTTATCATCTGGAATATTAATATATATTTCATCAGCCTCCTCACTGTTGTCCTCATCACTCTGGGCATCAACAGTATCCTGCAGCAAATCAATATAATACACACCGTTCTTATATACAAACAGGGTAAGGCATCCACATATGACTGCAATAAACAATGTAGTTATGATCGTAAGTCTCCACTGAAGTGACATTTTTTTCATTGTTCTGATTCCTCTCGCATCTTATAACCCTCACCAACCTTGTTCACAATCGGATCATATCCCAGCACTGCCTTAAGTTTTTTTCTGAGAGAAGACATATGTACCCTGATAGCTCCGCTAAAACTATCCACAGATGCATCCCATACATGCTCTATCAGTTCTTCCTGGCTTACCGGTCTGCCCTGATTAAGAAGCAGATATTCCAAAATTCCACTTTCTTTTCTGGTCAAAGGCACCCTCTCTTCTTTTGCATATGCCTCGCGCTTTTTTGTATCGAACCTTATGTCCCCATTGTTCAGGCAAACATCTCTCTGTACAAATTTACGTCTTGTCAGGCTTCTGATCCGCGCCTCAAGCTCCTGCAGATGAAATGGTTTTTCCATGTAATCATTGGCTCCTGCATCCAGCCCTTCCACTTTATCCGCTATCTGGCTTCGCGCAGACAGAATCAGCACCTTTGTCTCCTCATTCTCCCGCCTGAGTTCCCTTAGAATATCCATTCCATCTATGCCCGGTAAATTCAGGTCAAGCACAATGAGATCATATTCCTCCGTCAGGACATATTCAAGCGCCTCGCTTCCATTATAAGAGGTATCCACCTCATAGCCAACATCATACAGACTTTTTGCAATTGTATCACACAATTCTTTTTCATCTTCAACAATCAATAATCTCAAAATATTTCTCCCGCTTCTTAACAAGGATTTTACATCCACTATTGTATAATACTACTGTCAGCTGGTCAACAAAGACAATAACAGCAAACGAAAGGAGTAATCTGTCTGATGCGGAAAAGAATATCACAGTTCGCTTTATTCATCACCGGTACACTTATGATCGGTTATGGTGCAATCAGAGGCGAAGCAGCTACCGTGCTTGGCAAAGCAATTAAATTATGTCTGGAGTGTGTGGGAATTGGATAAAAAAACAACTATACGATCAAAAAAAGTAGCCCGGGTACGCGGGTGGATTCAGGCAGCTGCCACATTGCTTACCAATATTCATATTCCAAATTTATTTAAAGGGAAAATATATCAGGGAAATGCCAAAACAGTATGTGTGCCGGGATTAAACTGTTATTCCTGCCCTGCAGCTGCAGGCGCCTGCCCAATTGGAGCTTTTCAGGCAGTCGTCGGATCCTCAAATTTTAAATTTTCGTACTACATAACCGGCTTTTTCATTCTGCTCGGTGTGACACTTGGAAGATTTATATGTGGATTTTTATGTCCTTTTGGATGGTTTCAGGATCTGCTTCATAAAATCCCCGGGAAAAAATTTTCTACGGCCAGGCTAAAGCCTTTGAGATACCTGAAGTACATCATTCTTATCGTTTTCGTTATAGCACTGCCGATGCTTGTGACGAACTCCATAGGAATGGGAGATCCGTTTTTCTGTAAATACATTTGTCCACAGGGCGTTTTGGAGGGTGCCATACCTCTGTCCCTCGGGAATTCCGCCATACGATCTGCACTTGGCAGGCTGTTTTCTTTTAAATGCCTTATTTTAATTACTGTTATTGTCTTAAGTATTTTGTTTTACAGACCTTTTTGCAAATGGCTTTGTCCCCTTGGTGCAATTTATTCACTTTTTAATAAAATATCCTTTCTCAACATCAAGGTCGAAAACAGTAAATGTGTCGGATGCGGTCTGTGTTCAGGTGCATGTAAAATGGATGTCGATGTCCGTAAGACTCCAAATCATCCGGAATGTATACGATGCGGCGCCTGTATGAAAGCCTGTCCAAAGGATGCAATCCATTACCAATTTATGGAAAAAACATGTAGCAGCAATCTCAATAACCAGCAATAGCCAGCCGGCAGCTATTTAATTCTTATCATTTAAAGGAGGATTTATCATGAAAACAAAAAGAAACATTATCGCACTTTTTACACTCTGTACCGCATTATCAATCACCGGATGTGCCGGGCAGGAGACTTCAAAAACAGAGAACACGCAGAATACTGCTGCTGTATCCGCCAGCGAATCATCTGCCGATGACTCCAATGCAGCGCTTGATGATTTATATCAGCAGGAAAACCAGATCTTTGCAGATCATAAAGATGTATGGGACAAGGTTTTTGGCATGATGAATAAAAGTACTGCTGATCCAGATGGAAATTATGCTGATTATCTTGCTGATACTGTCGAAGCAAACAAGACTTCGTTTACAGACAGCGAGTTAAAAACTCTTACCGATGATATTAAGACCATTCGTAAAATCGAAGAACAGATCACTGAAATTGAAAGCCAAAATGCTGTATCCGATACTTCCGGCGCCAAAAATGATTCCGATGATACAGCCCCTTTCCAGAATTTCTCCGGAAAAGATTTTGATGGCAATGCCGTTGATCAGAATTTGTTTTCCGGGAATGCCGTAACTGTCATAAATTTCTGGTTTACCGGCTGTAAGCCTTGTGTTGCTGAATTATCTAAACTTAACGAATTAAATGATGCTATTAAATCAATGGGGGGCGAAGTTATTGGTATTAACACCGAAACTTTTGATGAAAATGAAGCTGCTATAAAAGAAGCAAAAAAAATCCTTGAAAGCCAGGGCGCCGCTTATCGCAATCTTTCCATTGACTCTGATTCAGCCGCCGGTAAATATGCTGCTGATATTATGGCATTTCCAACAACAATTTTAGTCGATAGAAATGGTAATATAATAGGCGAACCTATGCTCGGCGGAATCGATAACCAGGACAACTATGATGCTTTGATGAAGCAGATCCAGTCTGTGATTGATGCTGACAGTGCAAACAAGTAAATTCTGACATTCTGTAGCATCAATGACCCTTCACAAATGCGAAAAAGGACATTTCTAAGTAATTAGAAATGTCCTTTGGGATACTCCCGAGAATACTATCCCAGCAGATAGCACTCTCCCCTCTGAATCAATTCTGTTCTTCATCCAGCCATTCTTTTAGCTTTTTCTGTAACAGTTTTTTATCTGGCAAATATAATTTATACTCTTTTGCATAAATTTCTCCTTCAACTTCCGAGTATCATGAATGTTCTTTCACATACTGCAAAAATTCCGGTGTCTTTGACCAGTATTTTACACCCCAGTTTTCAAAATTCCATTCTTCCATGTAATCATTGCACTCGAAATCAACATAATATATTTCTTCGTTATTTACAACAAAATTCGTTGGAAAATAATCAATATTTGTATTGGCAGCATATAACAGCGCACACATTCTATGCAATTGCTCGATATAGTCAGTTTTCATCTTGTCTTCTAAAACCAACTGATAAATCGTGTCGCCGTCAATAAACTCCTTCAAAATGCGTTCATTTTTCACATCTGCTTCAAGCATGGCAGGCATCTTTATTCCGATTTCTTTCAATTTCTTGTAATCCCTGATTTCTGCCTCAAGCTTGTTTCCGAACTGATAATAATCACAAGGTTCATGATGTATCTGCTTCAAAACATACCTGTTATTTCCAGACTCTGCCAAATAAGAATATCCACCTTTTCCCTTTCCTAGCAATTTAATTATTGTATAGCTTTTCCCATTTACGGTCATTTCTTTATTCATGTGTTTTCTCCTTTGTTCTACATCACATTGATTACTGATTTGTAATATTCTGCTTCAATATTACAATAGAAATATAGTTTTCACAAAGGTTAAACGTGTAACCCGCCACAAAATTCTCATTCGATTTTTGTGATATTTCCCCATATTTCAAATTTTCTGGAATGTCATGAAACTCTTCCTGAAAAATTTCAATAATGAAATTCTCTCTGAAATCACGAAAACTCAGGTGTTACTTCTTTCCAAAGAAGGTATTGTAGACACTTCTTTTATTGGCTCATTTTGCTCCTAACGCTGTGTTATTCATGTTCTTTTTCTCCTAGAATAATTGACTATAACAGAAAAGGACGAACTCATCTGCTAAAATGAATTCGTCCTTTAAGGCACAGTTATTAGGTTGTTTCAATACATCTCACAGGTTATTCCGTATTATGGGATACTCTTTTGATGTACTATTTCAGGATAAATAACCCTTTTATTCTTCTGCAAAAAGCTTCTGCTTCCGCTGTATCATCTCATCAATCCTTGCGATATACTGCGCTACATCCTTGACATTCTCGGCACGTTCAATCCGGTGCGTGCCATCCGGATTCGGCTCTGTCCAGACACGTTTTGTCGAAGCTCCCGCTCCGCACGCCACGATGGTCTGTTTCTCTTCCATTATCAGCACATTGTACACGCCTGCCATGCCTTCTTTTGCATAGCCGACGTTCTCAAGATTGCCCGCCATACCTTTCTGCCGGTACAGATAATATGGAAAAAGCCCCATCTGCGCCGCACAGTCCGCAACCAGATCCATGTGCTCCTGCGTGTTGATGATCTTGTAATCCTTATAATCTTCCTTGAACATATTCAGCCGCGCTGCCCGCTTGAGTGCCAGCGAATGTACGGTCAGATTGTCCGGTGCAAGCTCTGCCACCTGCTCCATCGTCCGGCGCACATCGTCCAGTGTCTCTTCTGGAAGTCCCATGATCAGATCCATGTTGATATTGTCAAACCCGAGTTCTCTTGCCATGTGAAAACTCTCCACCGTCTGCTCCACCGTGTGATGTCTGCCGATCAGCTTTAATGTCTCCTGCTTCATGGTCTGCGGATTGATCGAGATGCGCGAAATTCCATGCTGTCTCAACACCTTCAGCTTTTCGTATGTAATGCTGTCCGGTCTTCCCGCTTCCACCGTGAATTCCAGGCAGTCTGATAAATCAAAACTGCATTTAATTTTCCGGATCAGTCTGTCCAGCTGATAAGGTTCTAATGTCGTCGGTGTACCACCACCGATGTAGATGGAATTTAAATGTCTGCCCGCAAACTTCACCGCCGCAAACTCAATCTCCCGCTCCAGCGCATCCAGGTAGGAATCCACACGCTTCGCCCACGATGCAATCGGATAGGAGGTAAACGAGCAATACAGACAGGTCGTCGGACAGAACGGTATCCCGATATACAGGCTGTACCCGTTGTCATAATCGATCTTGGAAAGCAGGGAGAGTTCCCTCTCTGCAATGTCTGTCGCAAGGCAGATCTTCTCATCCGACGCAAAATAAGTCTGCTTCATATACGTATAGATCTCGTCCCGGCTTTTTCCCTCTTCGAGCAGCTTCATCGGAATCTTGGTCGGCCGGATTCCCGTGAGCGTTCCCCACGGCAGATACTGACCGGTCGCATCCGACAGAAGCGCATACAGATTCTGTTTCAGCCGGTTCTTCGTCTCCGGGCGGTCTAAAGGATCGACTGCAAAGGTACGCTCCACCGCAGGCGTCGTCTCTCCCTGCTGCCAGCGCAGCGTTATCGCATCGTCCGTGTACTCCACATGCATGCGGGATGTCACCGGCTCGTCATACTCCTTCTTTTCCGCGGATACTCCGACATATTCCGACGGATAAAATGCCTTGATGAGTGAATGGATATCGTACTCAAATTCCGGCTGATTCAATGTTACTTCTATCATATCTGACTCTTTTCTAAACTAAATATTATATCATCTTTTTGCGCTGCTTTCTGCGCATCCGAAGTTCCGCAGGAACTTCTAATATGAATCCGATAGGATTCATTATATCATATGCGTCTTTGCTTCGACAAAAGTCCGGAAAACCTCTGGTTTCCCGGATCATACGCTTACAGATATGGATTGTATCTGCGCTCTGTTCCGATCGTCGTGGTGTCATTATGTCCGGTGTAGACGGTCACTTCATCCGGAAGCGGCAGTAACTTCTCCTTGATGCCGCGAATCAGCGCCGAAGCGCTCCCCTTCGGAAAATCCGTCCTTCCGACCGACTGGGCGAACAGCGTATCCCCGGAAAAAAGGGCGTCCTGATAGGCAAAATAATAACAGCAGCCACCCACCGTGTGTCCCGGTGTAAACAATACCCGGATATGGAATCCCGCGAGATCAAACTCCTGCTCATCCTTCAGAAATACATCCGCGTGATAGGTCGTCTCCGCTCCCGTCCATCCGCTTAAGTTCAGCTTTGGATCATCGAGGGTCTCTCTCTCATGCTCCTCGGCATAGACCTTGATACCAAAATGCGCTGCGACTTCCGCAGCGCCCCCGGCATGGTCAAAATGTCCATGTGTCAATAAAATTGCAACAGGATTTAACTTTTCTTCCTCTATGATCTGTATCAGACGATCCGCATTTGCCCCCGGATCAATCAGAATCATCTCTTTCGTCTCATCATTGACCGCGAAATAGCAGTTCGTCTGCACCGGTCCTACCACATACTGTTCTACCTTAAGAGGCGCCATCTTTTTCCCTCCGTCTGCCTTTCCTGCTTCATCAGCCTGTCGTTCTCACAATATCAATCACGCTGTCGATCTGGCGCAGCTTATCAATCACGCTGCCCAGCTCCTCTCTGCCCTTCGTGCTGAAGGACACATCGATCGTCGCCACGCCCTGTTTGCTCGTCTTGGAGTGGATCGCATCAATATCGATCTCACGCTCCGTGAACACTCTCGTGATGTCGACCAGAAGTCCGGTACGGTTGTTACCAAAAATCTTGATCTCCGCGCGATACAGTCCGTTGCTGCCGTCCTGACCGTCATGCTGCCATTCCGCATCGATCAGACGCTCCTTCTCCATATCCGACAAGTTGATGATATTGATACAGTCGGTTCTGTGGATGGACACGCCGCGTCCTCTCGTCACAAATCCCACGATCTCATCTCCCGGCACCGGACTGCAGCACTTGGAAAAATGAACAGCGACATCGTAAAGTCCCTTGACAATGATTCCGCTCTTGGAACGCTTCGCAGACTCCGGATTCTTATTCTCAGAACCGATGGTCTCAAGAACCTCCTCATCCGTGATCCGCGCCAGATGATCCCGCTTGTATTCCTCGTACATCTTATTGACAATCTGGCCTTCCTTTAAGCCGCCGTGTCCAATGGTCGCCAGACAGGAATTCCAGTCATGGAAACCATATTTTCTCAGCACTTTCTCCTGGTATTCCGGCTTGTTGATGTCTGCAAAGTTGATTCCCTTCGCCTTGCAGGACGCCACGAGAAGCTCCTTGCCGCGTGTAATATTTTCTTCCTTCAGCTCACTGCGGAACCACTGGTTGATCTTATTCTTCGCCTGGGTGCTCTTTACGATATTCAGCCAGTCACGGCTCGGTCCCTTGGAGTTCTGCGAAGTGATAATCTCAATCCGGTCGCCGTTCTGGATGACATAATCGATCGGAACCAGCTTTCCGTTGGCTTTTGCACCGATCATTTTGTTGCCGACCGCAGAGTGAATGCTGTACGCAAAATCAATCGGTGTCGACCCGTTCGGCAGGTTCTTGACATCGCCGGTCGGTGTAAAGCAGAATACTGTGTCCGAAAAAAGATCCAGATCACTCTTTAAAAGGCTCATGAACTCCTTATTATCAGACATGTCGCGCTGCCACTCCAAGATCTGGCGCAGCCAGCTTAACTTCTCCTCCTCCGTGACAGTCATCGGCACTGCCGCGCCGCCGTTGTTGCTCGCTTCCTTATATTTCCAGTGCGCCGCTATACCGTATTCCGCTGTCCGGTGCATCTCATAGGTACGGATCTGGATCTCAAACGGCTGTCCGGTCGGTCCGATTAACGTCGTGTGAAGCGACTGGTACATGTTCGGCTTCGGCATCGCGATATAATCCTTAAAACGGCCCGGGATCGGCTTGTACATCTCGTGAATCACACCAAGCGCCGCATAGCAGTCCTTGACGGAATCCACGATGATGCGGATGGCGAACAGATCGTAGATCTGGTCGAGCGTTTTGTCCTGATTCACCATCTTCTTATAAATGCTGAAAAAATGCTTCGCGCGTCCCTCAATCTCCGCCACGATGCCCGCCGCCTTGATATGTGCGCGCACTTCCTCCACGAGCGACTGCACGTAGTCGTCGCGCACACTCTTGCGCTGGTCAATCTGACGCACAAGGTCGTAGTATGCCTCCGGCTCCAGATACTTTAACGAGAGATCGTCAAGTTCAATCTTGATCTTTGAAATACCGAGCCGCTGTGCAATCGGGCAGTAGATCTCCTGCGTCTCACGCGCAATGCGGATCTGTGCCTCCTTGGACTGGTACTTTAAGGTACGCATATTGTGAAGCCGGTCTGCAAGCTTGATTAAGATAACCCGGATATCCTTTGCCATGGCGAGGAACATCTTGCGCAGGTTCTCTGCCTGCATCTCTAAGCGCTCCGCAGAGCGGTCCTTCTGGTCGTGATTATGGCTGTTGTCCGTAAGATGCAGATGGCGCAACTTCGTCACGCCGTCCACGAGAAGCAGCACTTCCTCGCTGAACTCCTCCTTGATCTCATCTGCCGTCATGACTGTGTCCTCAAGCACATCATGAAGCAGACCTGCCGCGATCGTCTCCTTGTCAAGCTCCAGCTCCGCTAAAATGATCGCCACGCACAGCGGATGCACAATATACGGCTCACCAGATTTGCGCGTCTGTCCCTCATGCGCGTCCCGCGCCACATGATACGCCTTTTCAATAAGAGAAATGTCTGCGGAAGGGTGATATTTGCGCACACTGGCGATCAGCTCATGATACAAATCCTCCGGACTCTCAAACTCCTTCATTGGCTTGATACTGCGGTCCTCTTCCTTTACCAGTTTTTCCAAATGCTCACGCTCAAGTTCTTTTTCTTTCTGAGAGTAATCTGCCATGTGCCTCACCCACTTCATCCATGATAATTTTTATTTCAATATTATATTTTATTTCCTAATAAAATGCAACTTTGTATTTTCTCATCTGTTTTCCATCTATCTGCACCGTTTCACAGTAATGAAAGCCCAGCTTTTGCGCCAGATGCTCCGATACTACGTTCCCCTCCTCGATCAGACAACTGACCGACGGCAGCATGAGTTCCTCCTTTACATAGGTAAGAATCGCACTGCATACCTCCGTCGCATAGCCCTGTCTCTGCCACGGCACACCGATCGCATAACCGAGCTCCAGCTCTCCGCCCAGCTCCTCCCGGTGTTCCACGCCGGCGCGCCCGATCAGCTCTCCGGTATTCCTGTCGCACACGATCCACATGCCGTATCCGTAGAACCGGTACATCTGCTCGATATACGCCTGCTGATATTCCCGCTCCTCCTCATACGGATACAGCGGCTCCATGTAGTCCGTCATTCCTTTCCCGGCATACAGTTCAAACAGTGCATCTAAGTATTCCATGGAAAATTCCTTCACGATGCAGCGCGGCGTTTTTAAAATGATCCACGGAATACGATGATGTCTCTCATAGACATGCTGTAAAAAAGATCCGTCGATCTCCTCCATCCCTTCCGCATACATATCCGCCGGAGACGTCACTTCCATCTCCCCGGCGGCTGCCTCGTTTCTCTGCGTCCTTCCATCTCCCGGCATCAGATAGCAAAGCACAGCCATCCCGATCCGCTGTGCCTCGTTTAGTTCCTTCGCATCTCCCGAAACTAAAATTGCCTTTTCCGCAAACACCTTTTCCGCTAACCTCTCTTTTGCAAGCGCCCCTTCCACACGCTTCTCTTCCTGAATGTGTTTCTTCGCGCTGTCCCATTCCAAAACGTTCCGCCCACATTCCCGCTCTGTTCTCAGATTCTCCAGCAGCATGTCACGCTCTGTCTTTGGCAGCTTTCCAATTAAAATATATTCTAACTTTAACATTCTTCCTCTTCCCAGAAAATTTCATCCAGTGTTTTGTCCAGCTCCCTGCATATCGCAATGCACAGCCGGATTGTGGGATTATAATCTCCCTTCTCGATGGCATTGATCGTCTGTCTCGACACTCCCACCTTCTCGGCGAGCGCCTGCTGGGACAGATCCTTTGCCGCGCGCGCCGCTTTTAACCTGAGATTTTTCATTCAGCTTTTTCCTCCGACAGATCCCGCTTCTCCCGGCTTCTTTTTATGAGAAAAACAATTTCAAAGACAACGAACATCACTGCAAATACCAGATTCACCGCGCCAAATCCTAGTTTTCCGTCCGCAAACAGGACTCCGATCCGCTGGTTATTTTCCGCGATTCCAAAATTGCACAGTGCCAGCACTCCAAACAGCAGATGAACGCTCCACGGCTTCTGGTTCAGGTTCATATAAGCATCGTTCCAGATGCAATACACACCGAATACCAGCAGTGCCAGCGCAATTCCAAGATAATTTCCCATCGTATAGTCGCACCATGACGGCGCCTCCTTACTGTACAATGCCCCGTATAACAATTCATAAAACAGCAGTGTCAGAAAACTGTACCGGCATGCACGGTCGCGCGTCTGATACTGCCGCTCATCATAGTCAGTCTCCCTGCGTCCCCGTTTCTTCACCCAGCAGATAATTCCTACCGCTGCCACCCCTGCCACAATCCCAAGCAGATACGCCACATTTTCTTTCATCTTCCAATCCTCCTGTTTCATTTCCTGTCACACAGTCCTGATAGTTTCTGATTTCTTCTTTTATGGTAGCATCTGCTTTACAATATGTCAAATATATATTACATTCCTCCCCATGCATCCGTAATCCCGTCATGCATCCACTGATTCTGTTCCTCCGCATAATCCTGTACCAGAAGATACTGATACTGGCTGACGGTTTTTAATGCGTCATACACGTAGCGCAGCGGAATCCAGGAGCGGTTGCCGTCCGGATCCGCCGGATCCCCGAGGAACACCTGATCTGACGACGCATCGTAAAGGCTGATCGACACATAATGCCCTCCCGTCTTCTTCCAGTAGGTATCATCGTCCCTGCTGGAAACCAGAACCACCGCCATCTGTGACGCCGTGATCTCCTGCTGGAACTGCTCATAGCTTTCCGGTTTTGTGTTCAGGGTACAGTCAAAACCGCTTTTTCGCAATGTAACTTTCATATCCGCCCAGCCGATTGCCCCGATCTTCCGCGATGGTGCATAGCCGGACACCTGCCTCGCATATTCGTACATGTCCCACGGAGAACATGTATACTCCGTAAGCGTGCAGTAGATATTTGCCATACAGCACAGACCGCATCCGAAATTGCCGAAGTAATTGCCTCTGACATACTGGTTCGACCACTCCCCCGACCATGCCCGTCCCTCTGTCCAGGACTTCGGTCCCTGTAAAAATGTGTAGACGCCCTGTTCCGGATGTGCCGCCTCCTCCGCTGCACGCTCTGCTGCTTTCGCAAGAATCTCCTGGTTGTCCGACAAAATTGCCATCTCATTCGCGCGAAATTCTGCAAGAATTCCTGCATATAGTGGTGTCTGCACCCGACCATCAGTTCCCGTCTCCTCATATTTCTGCCCGCCATGGCGCATTTTCCACTCAGATCCGTCATTTTTCCCAGAGGCAGCCGCACTGCAAAATAACGCCACGCATAATATCAGTGCAATCATTCCCTGCACAAGTTCATTTTGTTTATTCTTGATTATATTTTTCATATTCATTTGCAACTTTTCCTTCAAAATAGCATTCCTGAATCTACCTAATGTTACCCTCTTCCTGCCTGCAGGGCAAGACTTTTTCGGAAATTCCATCGTTTCTCTTTACGAATCCGCTCTTTTTCGCTACAATAGTGCCGTAGAGGCGGCGGATGACTGCTGTCACAGCAGGCTGCTTCTTATTTCACCCGCCCGCATACAGGGCAGAAAGAGGTATACTATGTCAAACCCAATCGTTACTATCGAGATGGAAAATGGCGATATCATGAAGGCAGAGCTCTATCCTGAGATCGCACCAAATACGGTAAACAATTTTATCAGCCTGATCCAGAAAGGCTACTATGACGGACTGATCTTCCACCGCGTCATCAACGGCTTTATGATTCAGGGCGGCTGTCCGGACGGAACCGGCATGGGCGGCCCGGGCTACGATATCAAGGGCGAATTTTCCCAGAACGGTTTCAAAAATGACTTAAAGCACACAGAGGGCGTTCTTTCCATGGCAAGAGCCATGCATCCGGATTCCGCCGGAAGCCAGTTCTTCATCATGCATAAGACTTCCCCGCATCTGGACGGCGCATACGCTGCATTCGGCAAGATCACTGAGGGCATGGACGTAGTCAACAAGATCGCAGAGACTGCAACCGACTATAGCGACCGCCCGCTCGCTCCGCAGGTCATGAAAAAAGTGACTGTCGAGACGTTCGGTGTGGAGTATCCGGAACCAGAGAAGTGCTAATGCAATTCTCCGAAGTGCTATGCAGGATTTCTAACCAGCATTTTTGCATCTGCGATGATCCGTGTCTTTCCAAGTTTGGAGCACTCCACGGTGGGTCATGTCCGCACTCCGTGAGACAATTTGTAGGACTTTTGTGCAGCACTTACCTGTGCTCCCTCATAGACATTATTAAACCGCGCGAAGCAGATGTCTGAGCTGCTATCTGCCGTAATTTCAATAGCAGATAGCAGCGAGTTCTGTTCGCGCGGTTTAATAATGTCTATGAGGGAGCACAGTTAGTGCTGCCAGAAAGTCCACCCATTGTCTCCGGTGTGTCGGACATGCACCCACCAGGTGTCCAAACGTGGAAGAGACACGGAATCAGATGCAAAATCTGTCTGGAAGAAATCCACACATTTTTCTCCACCGAATGGTTCAGGCTTATTTTCATTCCAGAACCTGTCAGTGCTTTTACCTCCATATAATAACACTTACTCCAGCACGGTCTGCCCTATCCGGCAGACCGTTTTTTGTGCATATTTATTTTACCGGGATCAGCTTCTCCTTGCCTCCGACATACGGACGCAGTGCTACCGGAACATTGACGCTTCCGTCTGCGTTGAGGTTGTTCTCTAAGAACGCGATCAGCATTCTAGGCGGCGCAACCACCGTGTTATTCAAGGTATGTGCAAAATACTTGCTGCCATCCTTGCCCTTCACACGGATCTTTAATCTTCTCGCCTGTGCATCGCCGAGGTTTGAACAGCTTCCAACCTCGAAATACTTCTTCTGTCTCGGAGACCATGCCTCAACATCGCAGGACTTCACTTTCAGATCTGCCAGATCGCCGGAGCAGCACTCCAGGGTACGGACCGGGATATCCAGGCTTCTGAACAGGTCAACCGTGTTCTGCCACAGTTTGTCGTACCACATCTTGGACTCTTCCGGCTTGCAGACTACGATCATCTCCTGCTTCTCAAACTGGTGAATACGATAAACACCGCGCTCCTCGATGCCGTGTGCGCCTTTCTCCTTGCGGAAGCATGGAGAGTAGGATGTCAGTGTATATGGCAGCTTCTCCTCATCGTTGATTGTATCGATGAACTTACCGATCATGGAATGCTCGGAGGTACCAATCAGATAAAGGTCCTCGCCCTCGATCTTGTACATCATGGCATCCATCTCATCAAAACTCATAACGCCCGTCACAACATTGCTGCGGATCATAAACGGCGGCACCACGTAGGTAAAACCGCGGTCGATCATGAAATCTCTCGCGTAGGAGAGCACTGCGGAGTGTACACGCGCAATATCGCCCATCAGATAATAAAATCCGTTTCCTGCCACCTTGCCTGCAGCATCCAGATCAATGCCGTTAAAACGCTCCATGATCTCGGTGTGATACGGGATCTCAAAATCCGGAACAACCGGCTCGCCAAACTTCTCGATCTCCACATTGCAGGAATCATCCTTGCCGATCGGTACGGACGGATCAATGATGTTCGGGATCGTCATCATGATCTTGGTGACTTTCTCCTGAAGTTCCTTTTCTTTTTCCTCTAATTCTGCCAGACGGGCAGCTCCCTCTGCAACCTGTGTCTTGACAGCCTCAGCCTCGTCCTTTTTGCCCTGACCCATCAGTTTACCGATCTCTTTGGACAGCTGGTTTCTCTTTGCTCGAAGATCGTCTGCTTCCTGCTGTGTCTTGCGCGCCTCGGCATCGAGTTCAATTACCTCGTCCACAAGCGGAAGCTTGTGATCCTGGAATTTGTTCTTAATGTTCTGCTTTACAACCTCCGGGTTCTCTCTCAAAAACTTCAGATCGATCATGTCATTTCCTCCTAAATTCTTCTGTTCTATCCGCACAGGAACAAAAAAACCTTTCGCCCCTGTGTCAAATGTCCCCGCCATCTCTGACCGGGCACCACTTGCACATGGGACGAAAGGTTCTGCTTCCGCGTTGCCACCCATCTTGCCACAGGCATGTTCCTGCGACCTCTCAAACGTATGTTAAAGGATACGACCCTCGCAGCTTTCACTGCCGGCTCCAAAAGTGGAAAGATTCTATCCTGCACCGGTTCGCACCACCCACCGGCTCTCTGTCGCAGTCTTCAAACCGCAGCTTTCTTCATCGCCAATTCTTCCGCTATTATATAATGATTATCCGCAAAATGCAAGGTTAATATGCAGATTCGCCCGATCCGCGCCCAGTCCGCATCGAATCCCCTGTATTTTCCGCACTTTGTCCTTTATCTATTGCGCGGCGTCCTCCGCAATCCACGCTGCCAGCGTCTTCGCGCGCTGTGCCCAGGTATGCTTCTGCTCCACAATCGCTCTGCCACGCCGCACAATCTCATTCCTCCCGGAATCATTTTGCAATAAATCCTTCACTTTTTCCGGAAGAGCGTCCATATCCTGCAGCGCAACATAGCAGACGCCCTCGCCCTCATGAAGTTCCTCTTCCAGGTAACAGCTCGGATCGGTCACACATACCGCTCCGTTTAAGATGGAATTAAACACCCTGTCATGCGCTCCGTCCTTAAACCACGGCATCACGTTTAAAGACACCTTCGCGTCCACCAGCATCTCAAGGCAGGTAACGGAATCGGTCTGCGGGTGCAGCTTCAGGCACTCCGGATGTCTCACATCCTCCAGTTCCTCCCAGCCTTTTCCGACCACATGTACCGGAATTCCTGCATTGACGAGCGTGCGCACCGCCTTTCCCCGCCAGTAATTGCGCACATACAGATCGATGAAAATCATTTTGTGCAGGGCAATCCGCAGCTGATCATTGGGCTCTTTTCCCATCTCCCGCTCGCAGTGGGCAAGCGCCACTTCCTCCACCGTGCAGGCCGGATGTTCCAACAGATCGTCTATGATCCCCCGGTAAAATGCCGCATACTCCTCATTGATCCAGTTGATATAGGGTTCAAAAAAGGAAAGTTTTGTGTAATTTCCGGTCAGGATCACGTCATAGCAGGGCGCCGCCTGCTCTGCGTCACCCTGTGCCCCCGCTTCTTCCGTCTCAACTGCGGTGCCCTGTGCCCCCGCTTCTTCCGTCTCAACTGCGGTGCCCTGTGCCCCCGCTTTTCCCGTCTTAGCTTCGTCTTCTCCCTCCCGCAATCCGGTTCCCGCAAGCGGCAGAAAGCCACGCGACACATACTCCGGATAAAACTCTTCAAAATATGCCTTCTGTCTCCGGTCTATACTGATATGCCGGTATTTTTCCGGCAGATCTTTTAACCTGTCATCATAAAAGTACGGATGGTCGGCGGCAATATTATAACAGGGAATATGATAGGTATCCCAGAGATAACCGATCCCCTCGCGGTACACGCCGGCCTCCTTTTCCAGTCCCTGGAAATTGAAGGTAACAAGCACCGTCTCTCGCGGTCTGATAAACTTGCGCAGCTTTCCCGCGCTGCTCTCCTCCTGTTTCAGATCATAGAAAAATACTGCATATCCGAGCATTTGAAACTCTTGTGCCATCTGATGGGAGAAATAGGATAATGTCTCCACTCCGCCCTCCATCATGACAATTCTTTTTATCATGCCGGCTCCTTTCTGTCCGCAGCGCTGTCATTATTTTTTGCTTACTCATGCCGCAGCGCATCGATCGGGTTTAAATTCGCCGCCTTGTAGGACGGGAACACACCGAATACGATTCCGATGACCATAGAAAACGCCACCGCTCCTACGGCTGCCGGAACGCTGATTGCCACCGGCGTCGTCGTCACATACGAGATCACCTGCGCGAGAATAATTCCGACCAGCACGCCGATGAGACCGCCCAGACTGGTGAGCACCGCCGCCTCCGTCAGAAACTGTCCAAGGATCCGGGACTTGCGTGCCCCGATCGCCTTTTTCAGACCGATCTCCTGCGTCCGCTCCGTCACCGATACCAGCATGATGTTCATGACGCCGATACCGCCGACAATCAATGAAATGCCGGCAATCCAGATCAGCATGGTGTTGGTGGAGCTGCTAAGTTCCTGAATCTGCTGTGCCTGCTCCATCAGATCTTTTGCCTTATACTGGATCGTCGTATCCGACACCGACAGATACCCGTTTAGCAGATCCGCTCCCGCTTTTCCGGCGCTGGTCATATCATCCGTACTCTCCACGCGCAGCACCACATTCTGCGGCTCGTCGTACTGATAGATGATCGGCCAGGTCGTCGCCGGCACATACACAGAGCCGGCGGAATCCTGCGCGTAGGTATAATAGTCATCAATTGAGTTGATGACCGGTTCAAACTTTTTCGCCTTTGTCACAATTCCCACCACAACATACGGCTCCTGCTGAATCTCAATCGTCTCCCCGACAGCTTCCTCTCCCTGGAACAGTGCGTCCGCCGAATCCTCATCCAGAATCGCGACCTTGTGATACTGGTCAAAATCCTGCTGCGTGAACCCACGCCCTTCCTTCATAATATAATTGCAGGTGTCAAAATAAGCCGTGTCAACGCCCTTGACATAACCACCGGAAAGCCCGGTATTCAGATGATAGACTCCGTTGTAATCCTGCCGGCTCAGATAGCGCGACACATTTTCCACATGCGGGATCTCCTTGAGCTGTTCAACCACCTCATCCGCCACAAGCGGCACGCCCTCCGGTATGCCGTTGTACTCCATCTCATATTCCCACTCTCCCTGATACAGGGAAATCTCGACGGTATTCTCACCGGCTCCGACCAGGTTCTGCTTAATCTGCTCATTTGTTCCCTTAATTGTAGATACAATCGCAATAATAGCTGCAATACCGATAATAATTCCCAGCATCGTCAGGAAGGAACGCATCTTGTGAGCCCAGATTCCGCGGAAAGATAATCTTATATTTTCAAACATCTCCGTTCCTCCTTTAATAATTGGATGATTCGTCCGTGACGGCAGCGCCCTCCACCGCATTTTTCCCGTACGGGAATGCGATGCGGTCGTCCTCCGTCAGCCCGGACTTGATCTCTACCGCAGATCCGTAGACCGTTCTTCCGGTCACCACATACTGTTTTTTCAGCCGGTTATTCTCATCTGCAATCATACAGTACGACTTTCCATCCTCCGACCTCACATACGCTTTTTCTATAAAAATGCCGCCGCCATCGGACTGATTGGTCGATATGGACAGATCTACCGCCTCCCCGTTGCGGAGCGCGGAGCTGTCCTCGATATAAGCCGTGTACTCATAGTAGGAGACATTGGGATTTCCATCGCCCCACGAGTTGCCTGAAACCGGATAATCCGATATTTCCGTGATTGTGGCATCAAACGTCATGCCGCTCTCCCAGGAGTTGGCAGTCACCACGGTTCCCACCGTCACCTCATCCAAAAGCAGCTCGCTGATCGTCCCCTTCACATAGAGCCCGTCATCTCCGGTTACCACCAGAAACGCCTGCCCCTGCTCGGGCTTCTCGTCCGGGTCGCCGACCGTCTTCACGACGCCGTCCACCTCCGCGTAGACCACACCGTCCGTCGCGCTTTTCTCCATGGACTCGAGCGCCAGCTGTTCCTGTCTGCACTGGATATCGAGCGTCTTTAATTTTTCTTCAATGTCAGCCGCCTCCTGATAGAGTTCCTCGGAAGTATATCCCTTTGGTACCTCCCAGTCCGCCATAAAATCCTCGTAGGCCTGCATGTACTCATCCGCAAGGGAGGTCGGTATGTATTCTTTTCCCGAAAACAGATACCACATGCGGCTCTCATCGTAATCCGCCGGGAAATCGCTGCCGTTTAACTCGACGGTATTCGGGGACACTGTATCATCCGCAACCGGCGTCTGCCGCCCGGTCGCTTCATCGGTGTCAAGCACCATCTTACCGTCCGCATCCTTCTTGCAGACGATCACGCGCACATGTTTTCCGCTCCCTCCCTCCGCGGTAGGACGGATGGCATTGAAAAAGCCGCCATAGGCGTATGCATTCTGGTTGACATAATAAATATACGGTTCTTCCGCCGTTCCCGCCGGATACACCAGTTCCCCCGCCGCATTGGTCGTCACATTGTAGGGAATGGAGGCCGCTGTCAGATAGTTGTAGATTCTGCCATCGTTCTTATCCGTCTCTGTCAGGCGGTTTTCCTCGTCCATGTGCTGATACCAGGCAAGCTGCTCCTCGTTCAGCTTCGGCGGATCTTTCTTCACCGGCGTCTGCGTCTTTAACATCTCATACTTGTATTTTTGTCTCTCGATGTTATTCTCGATCGTGCTGATATCGAGTTTTTTGCGTTCAATCTCTATCTGGAGTTCCGCTGTGTCATAGGCGAGCAGCGGATCTCCCTTTTGCACTTCATCCCCCTTCTCCACATAGACCTCCTTAATCATCCTGGAGTCATCCAGATAGATCTCCTGTGAGGAATCGTTCGTGACGGTGCCATAACTTGTCTCCGTGTCTCCCCAGTATCCCCAGTTGAGGCTGGAAACCGGCTGCACTTCCGCGACAAGCTTTTTATCCTGATAGGACTTATACCCGTATACGCCGCCCACCGCAGCCGAGAGGGCGACCGCAATACCTGCGATGACCGCAATCACTTTCTTAATCTTCATGATACTGCTCCGTCCTCCTCCCCCTCATAGATCTCACCGTCGATGATCCGGATAATCCGCTTGGCTTTCGCCGCGATCTTGGGATCATGCGTAATCATGACAATAGTAACGCCCTCTTCGTTCAAGCTGTCAAAAAGCTCCATGATCTGCTCGCCGGATTTGGAGTCCAGGGCTCCTGTCGGCTCATCCGCCAGCAGAATCTTAGGATGGTTGACCATCGCGCGGGCGATGGCGACACGCTGCTTCTGTCCGCCGGAAAGCTGTGTCGGCCTGAAATTGACACGATCCCCGAGTCCTACTCTCTCGAGCGCTTTCGTCGCGCGGTCCCGTCTCTCCTTTTTGCGCACTCCGGCATAGCTGAGCGGAAGCGCCACATTTTCCACGGCACTCTCCCGCGGCATCAGCTGAAAGCTCTGAAATACGAACCCGATACTTTTTAAGCGGAGATCCGAGAGCTCCCTGTCTTTTAATTTGAGCACGTTCTCCCCTGCCAGCTCGTAAGTACCGCTCGTCGGGCGGTCGAGACACCCGATAATATTCATCAGTGTGGTCTTACCGGAACCGGACGGTCCCATAATGGCGACATACTCTCCTTCCTCGACCGTCAGCGATACATCCTTTAACACCGGCACAACCAGCTTCTCCTGCTGATAGTCTTTGTAGATATTCTGCAGATTCAGTATCATTCTGCCACCTCCGCCTCTGTCCCTTCTCCGGCATCCATGCTGTCATACATTTCATCCGGCAGTTCTGTATCATAGACGCTGTCCAACACATCATAGAGCAGTTCCGTATCATAGACACCCTCTGTATCGTACAGATTCTCGTCCGCCGGCTGATTGTAAAGCGGAGAAGAATAATCCACTTCCGCCTCGTCGGTCACAGTCGTCACACCCTCATAGAGACCAGCCATCGGCCAGGCAATGTAATCGTCCTCGGCAAGCCCTGATACGATCTCATACTCGTCCATATCCGCATCGTACTCTCCCAGCTCAATATAGTGCTTCTCCAGACGGTTTTTCTCATTAGCCGCCCACACGTACGGAGTATCTTCGTCCTGCACGATGTAGGAGCCGTACAGCCACAGACCTTCCTTCACTTCCTCCTGTCCCTGATCCAGCTCGATGTACACATGCTGCCCCAGGATCAGTCCGTCCACCGAGTCGAGATCCACATAGAACGGATACTTGGACGCTGACTGCGTGTCTCCAGCCGAAGAGGTGCTGTAATAACCGTTGTCATTCCCCTGCTGCGGACTCTCAGTGTCGATTTTCCCGATCGTTCCGCTCCACGTCTTCGTACTGTCCACACGCGAACGGATCACAACCTCCTGCCCCTCGGAAAGCATCCAGACATTCTGCTCATCGATGCTTCCCTTGATCCGGTACTCTCCAGTCTGTAAGATCGTCATAAACGGCGCGCTGTTCCCGTTGCTGTCCACGCCTTTCTCATTGATCTCCTTGACCACTCCCGCCACCTTGCTCACAACGGAAGAACTGCTGACCTGTTTCTGCTCCTTGGAGATCTCAAGCTTCTTGCTCTCCATATCGAACTGCTTCTGTGCGATGGAGTTCTGGATATTCTGGATCTGCGTGGTGTAATCGTAACGTTCCGATTCTTCCACCTTCTCCATCTCTTTCGTCAGTGTGTCGATCTGTTTGTTGTAATTATCTATCTCATTCTGGATGCCTTCCAGCTCCAGCTTCGCCTGCTCAATCTTCATGGTAAGGTCACTGGTGTCGTAAGTGACCAGAGTCTGTCCCTCCTCGACCTCATCGCCGACCTCCACCTTGATCTCGCTGATCGTCCGGGAAGAATCCACATTCACCTCGTATGAATCCTGCGTCTCCACCACACCATTATACCGGTTGGAAACACCTGCATACTGATTCATAATGCGGGATACCTTTTCCACATAGACCTTGTCCTCTGAACTTCCATCATCAAAGATCGGTATCATCTGCCTGATATCATCCCGGAAATAGTAACCGGTTCCTCCCAGAACAGCAGCCACTGCTGCCACACCGATCAGAATTCCAACGCTCTTTTTGCCCATAGCTCCTCCTCTGCCCCAGACGGGTTGCTTTCTTTTCCTTATTCTATCATCTTTTCAGACCCGATACATAGTGTTTAATTCTTAATAATTTTTGTAGAGTAGAACATTAAAAAAGCCTCCGCGCATATTGAACACTCACAATATGCACGGAAGCCTAGTCTACACACTTTGAAAGATTTTATTTTAACGGATACTTTGCGGTGAGCTCCGCCACAATCGCTCTGGCGCGATCTGCCGCCGGCTCTCCCTCCTTGATCATCATGGCAATCGCCTCCGCAATCTGATCCATATCCCCGGTATTGAATCCGCGGGATGTCACCGCCGGCGTACCGAGACGCACACCACTCGTCACGAACGGAGACTTCGGATCGTTCGGAATCGTATTTTTATTGCAGGTGATATTTACGGAATCCAGAAGCTTCTCCACCGCTTTTCCGGTCTGGTCAAAATTCGTCAGGTCGACAAGCATCAGGTGATTGTCGGTGCCTCCCGATACGATCTTGATACCGCGGTTCATCAGTCCTTTGCACAGCGCCTGCGCATTGTCGATGATGTTCTGCTGGTACACCTTGAACTCCGGCTGCAGTGCTTCCTTGAAGCAGACTGCCTTCGCCGCGATCACATGCATCAGCGGACCTCCCTGGATTCCTGGGAAGATTGCCTTGTTAAAGTTGTACTTGTCTGCCGCTTCCTGATTGCAGAGAATCATTCCGCCGCGCGGTCCGCGCAGAGTCTTGTGCGTGGTCGTTGTCACGACATCCGCATACGGGATCGGGCTTGGATGAAGTCCCGCCGCAACCAGACCGGCGATGTGCGCCATGTCAACCATGAGCACGGCACCGCAGGCGTCCGCGATCTCACGGAATTTCTTAAAGTCGATCGTGCGCGCGTAGGCACTGGCACCTGCAATAATCATCTTCGGCTTGCACTCGAGGGCAATCTCCATCACCTTGTCGTAATCGATGAATCCCTCGTCGTTCACACCGTACGGTACGATATGAAAATAGGTTCCGGAAAAATTGACCGGTGAACCATGCGTAAGGTGTCCGCCATGATCCAGGTTCATACCCATCACGGTGTCGCCCGGCTTTAAAACCGCGAACTGCACTGCCATATTCGCCTGTGCTCCGGAATGCGGCTGCACATTGACATAATCACAGCCGAAGAGCTTCTTCGCGCGCTCTCTCGCCAGCTCCTCCACGACATCCACGCAGTCACATCCGCCGTAATAGCGCTTCCCCGGATACCCTTCCGCATATTTATTAGTCAAAACGCTTCCCATCGCAGACATCACCGCCGGGCTTACCCAGTTCTCCGATGCGATCAGCTCGATATGACTGTTCTGTCTGTCAAACTCATCCTTTATTGCCTGTGCGATTTCCATATCTACCGCTTCGATATCTTCCATTGTATACATCGTATGTATTCTCCCTTCCTGAACCGCCGCACTGTCTTTCTACGAAAAACATTTGTCTTTCTACGGCTATGCTACTCATTATAAATGACTTTGTATCTTTATTCAATCAGAAAACGCATACCGTCTATAACAATTTGTTATAAAACATATAAGTGCACCAGATAAATTGCAAGTGCCGCCTGGCAAACCAGAATGAGCGGCATTCCGGCCACAAAATACCAGTGCTTTGTCTTGTGGCGGAACAAATACATTCCTGCCCAGGTTCCCGCGCTTCCCCCGAGCAGGCTCACACCAAAGAGCACCTTCTCCGGAATCCGCCACCGGTGCAGTCTTGCGCGCTTCTTATCCGACCACATGACCGCCACACCGATCACATTCATAACCGCCAAATAGATTGCAAACAACTTCATCCCATCCATCTCATTTCTCCTCAATGACCGTTTTCATGTCACTCCGCAAACTGGACATCCAGATCTACCGCTCTCTTAATTCCATCCACACTTCCCTTTTTCACTGTACTGCCAGAAGGTAAATATGGCAGGGTCAATCTCTGCGCCATGCCATTATACACGCTATCGTACGTTTCTTCATGCCTGCTTCCCGTTATTTTCCTTTTTCCTGCAGGGAAATAAAAAGGACCGCAAATACATCTTTGGTCAATGTATTGCAGCCCCTTACTATTTATTTTATTTCTTGATCAGTCTGTTCTTGCCAAGATGCAGTCTCATGATGTACCACAGCTCCGTTGCAATACAGATGGAAGAATATGCTCCGCAGAGCAGACCTGCCATCAACGGAAGTGCGAACTCACGGATACTTGCAACACCGAGTAAGAACAGCATGAATACCATGATAAAGGTTGTCAGCGACGTATTGATGCTTCGTGAAAGCGTCTGTGTCAAACTCTTGTTGGCAACCTCCGCCAGAAGCTCCGGCGTCTGCTTTGCAGCTGTCCTGCCCAGGTTCTCACGGATACGGTCAAAGATAACGATCGTATCATTGACAGAGTAACCGATGATCGTCAGCATACATGCGATAAAGGTATTTCCGACGGAAATACGAAGCAGTGAATAAACCGCCAGCACTACCAGCACATCGTGCAGCAGCGCAATAATCGCACTTGCACCAAAACGGATATCCTTGAACCGGAACCAGATGTAGATCAGCATGCAGATCGAAGCTACGATCACGGCAACGATGGCATCGGAACGCATCTCATTGCTGACAGTGGAGCTGATACTCTGTGATGTAATGGAAGATTCATCCGCTCCAAGCTGATCCACCAGTGCCTGCTCCAGCGTATCTCTCTCATCCAGCGTCAGGGTACGCGTCTTTACCGTAATCTGTGTCGTACCTTCCACTTTGTTCGCCATGATGTCATTGTCGCCGATCACATCTGCAACCACTGGAACGATGGTATTCTCAATCTCTTCAATCGTGTAATCCTTACCATAATCTGCAGTGGTGGAAGTACCTCCCACAAAATCCAGACCATAGTTCAACGCTCCGCTTCCCTTGGCCGCATGAACGCCCATTCCGATAAATCCCGCTGCAATCATTGCCAGAGAAACCGCAAAGAATACGCCTCTCTTTCCAAGGAAGTTCAGCGTCCTGCGCTCTTTTGCACGGCCATAGAACTTCTCGTCACGGATACCGATGGCATAGAAGGAATACAGGATCCATCTTGTCACGACAAGCGCTGTGAACATGGAAAGTACAATACCAATCATCAGAGTGTATGCAAATCCCTTGACTGTACCGGAACCCAGCGCAATCAGTACCAGCGCCGCGATGATCGTTGTGATGTTACCGTCAAGGATGGCTGACATTGCCTTCTTAAAACCGATCTTCATTGAAGAATTGACTGTCTTGCCCGTCGCAATCTCCTCACGGATACGTGCGAAGATAATGACGTTCGCATCGACCGCCATACCGATACTTAAGATGATACCCGCAATACCCGGCAGTGTCAGTGTAATCTCAAATAAGTATAATGTAGCAATTACCAGACAGGTATAGATTGCCAGCGCGATGGCTGCCGCCAGACCCGGAATCTGATACATCACAATCATGAAGATCATGACGATCACTAAACCGATGGCTGCTGCCTTTAAGCTGGAAGAGATTGCCTGGCTTCCCAGCTGTGCTCCTACAACGCTGGATTCCAGCTCCTGCAGCTTTAAGGAAAGAGAACCGATACGGATCTGTGTTGCCAGTGTCTCGGCATCCTCATATGTCTTCATGCCGGAAATCTGTGCGGTACCGCCGGTGATGGCTTCCTTTACCTGCGGATAGCTGATCGTCTCGCCGTCATACACGATCGGCAGATAATTGCCGACATTGTCTGTGGTGGCATCCGCAAACAGCTTTGCTCCGTCGTCTGTGAGCTTTAACTGTACCACATACTGCTTGTTGCCGTAGCTGTCTGTGGTGGTTCCCGCCTGCGCATCCGCAACCTGGTCACCCGTCATGTAAACCGTTCCGTCCGGAAGCTGGAACTCCAGGGAACCCGGATTACCGAGATCCTCCAGAATCGCATTGGCATCCGATACGCCCGGGATCTCAACCGTAATACGGTCGTCTCCCACCTGGTAAACCGACGCTTCTGTGCTGTAGCCCTCTACACGCTTCTGCAGCTTGTAGATCGTATCGCTCATATCCTCCGCACTCGGATTGTCATCCACAACCTGATAGGTAATGGAAACACCGCCGGATAAATCCAGACCAAGCGGAATGCTCATCTCTTCCCCGATTCCCGTCGAAGAAAGAATGATGGATGCATAATAAGCAAGTCCCGCCAGTGCACCAAGGATCACGATCAAAATAACAATCGCTTTACTCTTCTTCATTCTTTTGTTCCTCCTCTGCAGCTTTTATCATAATCGCACATTCGATGCGCTTTTTCTGAAGCTCACATCCGATGTCATATGCTCCGCAGATGTCGCCGCTGAAATTGTAGGCATTCGCCGCGCAGCCGCCGCTGCAGTAGAATCTTGCGAAACACTTGCGGCATTTCTCCTTCGCATAGACATTGCAGCATTTAAACTCGTCGCGAATGTCTGTATTTAAGATGCCCTCATCGACATTTCCGAGAAGGAACTTTTCATTTCCGACAAACTGATGGCACGGATAGAAATCACCCCACGGCGTGACTGCCAGATACTCGGTTCCCGAACCGCAGCCGGAAAGACGTTTTGCCACACACGGACCGCCCTCAAGATCGATCATAAAGTGGAAGAAATTAAAATCTTCTCCGCTCTTATGACGTCTGATCATCTCAACTGCCAGCTTGTCATACTCCTCGAAGAGCTTCGGCAGATCCTCCTCCCGGATTGCGTACGGTTCCTTCGGCTCCGCCACAACCGGCTCCACCGAAATCTGCTTGAATCCGAGATCTGCAAGATGCAGCACATCCTCCGAGAAATCAAGATTATAATGTGTAAAGGTTCCTCTCACATAATATTTATCCTGATGTCTGCTCTCCGCGAACTGCTGGAACTTCGGCACGATCAGATCATAGCTTCCCGCACCCTTGCGGAACGGCCGCATCTTATCGTGAACTTCCTTCCGTCCGTCAATACTTAAAACGACATTGCCCATCTCGCGGTTACAGAATTCCATAACCTCATCATTTAAAAGTACACCGTTTGTTGTCAGTGTAAAGCGAAACTTCTTGTCATGAAGCTTCTCCTGCTCTCTGCCGTATGCCACAAGATCCTTGACCACCTGCCAGTTCATAAGCGGTTCCCCGCCGAAAAAATCCACCTCCAGGTTGCGTCTGTTGCCGGAATTGGCAATCAGAAAATCAAGTGCCTTCTTCCCGACTTCAAAGGACATAAGAGCCCTTCTCCCGTGGTACTCGCCCTCCTCGGCAAAGCAATACTGACAGGCAAGGTTGCAGTCATGCGCAATGTGCAGGCACAGAGCCTTGACAACCGTCGGGCGCTTTTTGAAATCCATGATATAGTTCTCGTAGGTATCCTTCGTAAAAAGCTCCTCATTGTCGACCAGCATCTGCACCTCATCAAGTGCCTCTTCCACTTCAGTCTCCGGATAGCGCTCCCGCAGAGAATTCACAATCTCCTCTCTTGTATGTCCTTCATACAGGGCAATGACATCATATGTCACGTCATCTACCACATGAATCGCGCCGCTGTTTACATCCAGAACAATATCATAGCCGTTGTTCTTATACTGATGAACCACTATAATATTTCCTCTCTTTCTAATTCTGACTATTATAACGTACAAATGACCGCACGCTTCGCGAACGGTCGTCTGTAGGTAATGCTATTCACTTATGCCCGTGAAAAATTATCTGTTCTCACAGCTCTGGTTTCCTACGGTGCAGGATGTCTTGCATGCAGACTGACAGGATGTCTGGCACTCGCCGCATCCGCCCTTCTTGATGGTGTTCTGTAACTTTCTGGTATTTAATGTCTTAACGTGCTTCATAATAATCTCTCCTTTATATCTTACAATAAAATTCTATTAACCTGTATAGTATAGCACATGACCGGTTAGATGAAAAGCCTTTTTTTGCTGAACTTTCGCCCCACAGAGCGGCTTTTTCAGCTTAACATTCCTCCCGCCATGCCGGATGCCCCGCAGAGGATCAGCGTTGAAAAAATGCGCGTCATCTGAAGATCACCCGTACCCTTTACGAGCAGCGACACACCAAACAGCAGCAGAAAATAGATGATTCCCGCCGCCAGTCCCCACAAAAACTTCTGCTCCCGCATCCGTTTTCCCATCAGAAAACCTCCGCAAAGCCCGGAAATTACGTAGACCGCCACAATTCCGATCTTAATGACGGACTCTCCCGGCTCCATCTTATATAAGAGAAGCGCCAGAAGAAGCAGCAGAAGACCGCTTATAAGGAACATCACAAACACGGCTGCAAGGATAGCTGTCGTCGGGTTGCTTTTTGCATCTCTCGGTTTTATTTTGTATCCCAGCTTCATAGATAGACCTGCCTGATTCTTTCTATCCTATCTATATGCCGGTTCGCGTGCGGCTATGCAAACACGATTGCGTACTCTGCGTCAAAACTGCCTCCGGCTGCAAGCGCATTCTCGTACGGGCGCTCCGCCAGGCTTCCCTCAAAGTCAACCGCATCACATCTTCCATACCACGGCTCTATGCACAGGAACGGTGCTTCCTTTCCTTCCGGAGACCACAGAGCAAACAGCGGCGCATCAAAGCGAACCGTCACATAGGCTTCGCCGTCGCGGTCCAGGATTGACACCTCTCCCGTCTGCGCTCCCTCCACCATGTAGGTGCACTTGTCAAAGAATCCGGGCGTAATCACAGCCTCTCCATCCTCCAGTTCCAGCTCCTCATCCGTCATGACTGCCATGCCGTCCGGCGTGTTGCCGTGATGATGCAGTCTGTCGGTGAGATTTCCGAACCGGAGACGATACCCCGTCTTATCCTGTTCCCCGTTGATCGGGCACAAAAATGCCGGATGTGCGCCGATGGAAAAATACATCGGCTTCTCATCAGTGTTGTCCACCTTCCAGTGAACGGAAACTTCATTTTCGTCCAGCATATATCCGATGTGCAGCCGGAACCGGAACGGATATTTCACATAGGTCTCCTCTGTGGAGGAGAGCACAAACCAGATGCTCTTTCCCTCCTGTGCCTCCAGAGTAAACTCCATATCGCGCGCGAATCCATGCTGTCCCATCGGGTAGGTTCTGCCCTCATACCGGTATTCCTTGTTCTTCGGCGCGCCGACAAACGGGAAGAGCACCGGCGATGTTCTGCCCCAGTATTTCGGGTCTCCGCACCACATATATTCCCTTCCGTCCGCCTTGCGTTTCACAGACTTGATCTCCGCGCCGAACGATTCAATCTCGACCCGCAGCGTGTCATTTTCCAAAATATATCTCATGCTCCACCTCAGTCTTCCCTCTTACAGTTCGCAGTTGTTAACCGTTCTCGGGAACGGAATGACGTCACGGATGTTGGACATACCGGTCAGATACATCACGCAGCGCTCGAATCCGAGTCCGAATCCCGCATGTCTTGCGGAACCGTACTTTCTGAGATCGAGATAGAACTCATAATCCTCCTCGCGAAGTCCCAGCTCGTTGATGCGCGCCAGAAGCTTGTCGTAGTCGTCCTCTCTCTGGCTTCCGCCGATGATCTCTCCGATTCCCGGAACCAGACAGTCGACTGCCGCTACCGTCTTGCCGTCCTCGTTCATCTTCATGTAGAACGCCTTGATCTCCTTCGGATAATCTGTCACAAATACCGGACGCTTGTAGATCTCCTCTGTCAGATAGCGCTCATGCTCCGTCTGAAGATCCGCACCCCAGGATACCTTGTACTCAAACTTGTCGTTGTGCTTCTCTAAGATCTCGATTGCCTCCGTGTAAGTCACACGTGCGAAATCGGAATTCACCACATTGTTCAGCCGGTCAAGGAGTCCCTTGTCGATGAAGTTATTGAAGAATGCCATCTCCTCCGGCGCATTCTCAAGCACATAGCGGATGATATATTTGAGCATGCTCTCCGCAAGGATCATATCGTCCTCGAGATCTGCAAATGCGATCTCCGGCTCAATCATCCAGAACTCCGCCGCATGTCTGGTCGTATTGGAATTCTCTGCGCGGAATGTCGGTCCGAACGTGTAGATGTTTTTAAACGCCATCGCATATGTCTCGCCGTTTAACTGTCCGCTGACGGTCAGATTCGTCGGTTTATTAAAAAAGTCCTTGGTGTAATCCACGGTTCCGTCCGGATTCTTCGGCACATTGGCTAGATCCAGTGTCGTCACCTGAAACATCTCACCGGCACCCTCGCAGTCACTTCCTGTGATGAGCGGCGTATGCACATAGACGAAATCTCTCTCCTGGAAGAACTTGTGGATCGCATAAGCAATCAGGGAACGCACACGGAACACCGCCTCAAAGGTGTTGGTGCGCGGTCTCAAATGAGAAATCGTTCTTAAATACTCAAAGCTGTGCTTCTTCTTCTGCAGCGGATAATCCGGTGTGGAAGCTCCCTCCACCTCAATCTTCTCCGCCTGAATCTCGAACGGCTGCTTCATCTCCGGGGTTGCGACAAGCTTACCCGTCACGATGATTGCCGCGCCGACGTTCAACTTCTCCACTTCCTCAAAGTTCTCCAGCACATTGGAAAATACCACCTGCACCGGCTCAAAGAACGTACCGTCATTGACAACGATAAAACCGAAATTCTTGGAATTACGAAGACTTCTGACCCATCCGCCGATGGTCACTGTCGTATCCAGATACTCATCCTTGCTGCGAAATAAATCCCTTATATTTACCAGATCCATACATTCCTCCATCCGCAACAGACGGGTGCGCCACTCTGCCGCATCCCGTCTGCCACTCTCTATCTCTTTTCTATTATCTTATCTGCATTGCCGCAAAAAATCAATGCTTATTCCTAATTGGCTGCCCCGGTCTTCTCCGTGCCTTCTGCTGCCTCATACGTCGTAGATGCGTTTGTTGCACTGCCCGCCTCTGTTGCATCCGCAGCGTCCTCTGTCACCGCGTCACTCTCTGTGTCCGCAGACGGATCAATGGTCACAACCGCCGTCTCAAGCAGCTGATCCAGCGCCTGGTCGTAGCGGTAGAGATCTGCGAAATAGCGCTTGCCATAGTCGGTATCTCCAAAACCGTAGATATTATACATCGCCTCCACAGACTCGTATCCGTTCTGGCTTACCAGCTGCTCTGCATAGGTATCAATATCGTCCTGGTTCACTTCAACGCCGAGCTCATCTGCGATCGCATCCATAATGAATTCAAGACGGATGCTCTTCTCCATTCCCTCATTCCAGTATGCTTCCATCTCCTCGACGGTCTTTCCGTAGTAGGTGCTCACATAATCGGCAAGCTGGCTCTCGTCTCCGTTGCAGTTCTGCTCAATGTACTGTCTTCTGTAATCATCCACACGCGCAGTAAGATAATCCTCCGGCACTTCCGCCTCACAATTATCTATAAGATAATTCTGCACGGCAGTCGTAGTGTCTTTCTGCTTATTATACTCGGCACTGCTCTCCATGTAGCTGCGGATCTGATCGTACATCTCATCCACGGTATCTACCTGGAACTGCTCCTTGGCAAATGCGTCATCCACATCATCGATCGTCATTTCCTTCTGAATGGAGTTGACCGTAAATGTAAAGACTACTGCTTTTCCTGCCAGATCCGTGTTGCCATAATCATCCGGAAATGTCACGTCACAGTCGATCACATCTCCGACAGAAGCGCCCTTTAAGCCGTCCGTAAATCCGTCGATGTAGCCTGTTCCTGTGGCAGATGCGTTCTGGTACACATCAATGTTCTGATTCTCGGCGGTACCTCCGCTAAACGCTGTTCCGTCAAGCTTGCCAACGTAATCCACATTGACAATGTCTCCCTCCTCGACCGTGGTCTTGTCCGGATCTGCCGTATAGAACGGACCATAGTTGTCAAACATCTGCTTGAAATAGTCCTTTACCTTCTGGTCATCCACGTCATAATCCCCGGTGATCGTAACCGGAATCGCGCTGTAATCACAGAGTGTTACATAATCGCTTCCCTTCAGGTCAAACGCGCTGCTCGCACACGGAGTGCTTGTGATCGTACCGGAAACCGCACTGTCTGCAAGACCCTCGGTTGACGTTGCGCTCTCTGTCGCCTCTGTCGCTGCCGGATCGGCGTCCTTTGCTCCGCATCCTGCTGCACCAAACGCCATCATAGCGCAAAGCATCAGTGCTACTGTTCTCTTCTTCATATACAAATACCCTTTCTATTCCCTCTTTTGGCGAATTCTGTTTCGCCAACACTAACCTTAGTATCGTACCACATTTCCCTCAAAAAAGGAAGCAGACAAGCCAAACTTTCACAAATGTTTCAAATACAAGATTGCTTTTTTGCCGAATCAATGCTACAATTAAATGCAGTTTGATTGTAGGAGGATTTTACCATGAGTACCGTAACCATTGTATTGCTGGTTATTCTTGCCGTCCTCATTGTCGGCTTGATCGTATTATATTTTCTCGGCAAAAAGGCACAGAAAAAGAGAGACGAGCAGGAGGCGCAGCTTGCAGCCAACGCCCAGACCGTCTCCATGCTGATCATCGATAAAAAGCGATTGCGCCTGAAAGATTCGGGACTTCCGCAGGTTGTCATCGACCAGACACCGAAGATGATGCGCCGTTCCAAGCTTCCGATCGTAAAGGCAAAGGTTGGTCCGAAGGTGATGTCACTGATCGCAGACGAGGCAGTCTATGATCTGATTCCGCTGAAGAAGGAAGTCAAAGCGACCGTGAGCGGCATCTACATCACGAAGGTAACCGGCGTCAGAGGACCTCTTGAGAAGCCGCAGGGCAAGAAGAGTTTCCGCGCGAGAATGCAGGAAAAAGCCAAGAAGGCCAATGCAGAGCTGGAAAAAGAAAAGGCAGAACTTGCCAAAGAGAAAGCCGCAAAGAAGAAAAAATAAGCAGCTATTTAAAATGCAGGGAATTTCAGATTTTGAAATCCCCTGCATTTTTTGATTGAATGTTCATGGTAATCTTGCAGTCCGCCATGTGCTCATAATTCACTTCCAGCGCATAATCCACTTTCACGGACAGATTGTGTTCCGTCTCCTCCACCTGCACTTTCGTGGCGTCAATTCCGATCAGCAGATTCCCGTACGGCGTATAATAATAGGTGACATTTTTCTTGTCCTTTTCAAACATCATATGTACATTCGTCTCACCACGCTTCGTGATATCAAGCACCTCATCCCCGAGCTTGATGATATTTTTGGTGGTACCCGCCGTATCCTCCGCCACCTCGTCATACAGAATATAATGCCTACCGTTCTTCTTATAATAGGAACCGGAGGTAATCACCTCTACCGGTTCACTGTTTTCTCCCCCAGCAAACTGAAGACCGCTGATGGAGATCAATACATCTTTTGTCATCGTTACACTCCCTTTTATCTCAACTCATATTACCGGCTTTTGGCGGAATAATCAAGCCTATTCTTTCAGGTCGTCCAAAAATGTCAGATAGCGGCAGCGCACTTCATAATTTCCCTCCTCAAGTACCGCCCTGTATTCCTCCTTAGACAGCACTTTTTTCAGTTCCTCCCCGGCGCTCTCATCCACGACTTCATACATGCTTCCCTCGAAACACATATTCGGGTACATGACGCACCACCAGTTATGACCTTCGCCCTCTCCGATCACAACCCGCAGCGCCTCATATTTTCCCGCCGGGAAGGTGAATTTTCCATATGTTTTGGACGGAAAATCCGTCTCCTCTATCGCGGCATGCACCTCATACTCATATCCGGCTTCCCGCACCACCGCCCGCGCCGTCTCCGTAATCTCGGGCAGGTGCGCCTCCACCACCTGTTCGCACACCTCTCTGTCCGGGACATCCGAAAGCAGCTCTGCCATCCGGCTTCCCACGGCATCACGCACCGCAAGCTTTAAATTCTGATCCTCCACGGTGTCGCTGTTGGCAAGCACATGGAACCGCAGCACCTTCTGCGCAATCTGCTCCTGTATTCTCTGATTTTTCCCATACTGTATTCCAAGAAGAGCAAGCAGCGTCACATTCATTCCCAACAACAAGTACCAGATCCATTTACGTCTTTGCATAACGGCATTTTCTTCCTTTCCTCTGCTGCAAAAGACGATTCCCATTTTGATACCGTTTTATTCACTTTATGATAAATGAATCCAGTTTATTTTTACCCGGTACACAATCTCCACCTCTTCTTCATAGTTCTCCCCGCACTCCTGGTACTCCTCATACCAGCCCCGCGCCGCGCCTCCGAGTTTCCGGTAACTGCCTGTAAGATCCACCTGTTTCTCCCGCTGCATATTTGCTGCCATCCGGTTCATATAGTCTTCCGCCAAAAACTCAAGTTCCTTTTTGTTCTCCTTTCCGCCGGTTCCCTGCACGCTTCCGCTGCAGTAAATCGTCACCACAGCATTCCGCACACCATCTTTTTCCGTAAACACGATCTCATTTGAAGCATCCGACAGCAGCAGCATTCCCTCCTCTAACGGTAAGACGTACTCCAGCATGCGGTTTTGCGTAAAAAAGGCAAGTCTTGCTGCATCCGCTTCAACCATGCCTGCCGGCGTCCCACGCTTCCACACATAATACTGCTCCACCACCGGCATTTCATTCTTCACGGTAACATACGGCAAAAACAGTGTCTCCTGTCTATTGTCCATCTCCTGGTACAGCGATCCGATCGTGGGGTACGCCTGCTTTTTGATCTGGGACACATTCTCAAACTGTTCCTCCAGATAATCCCCGACCGCTTCTCCCAGCGTCTCACTCTGCGCCAGCAGTGCTTCGGCATCCTCCGTGACCACCACATAGGCGTTGCGCGGCACCTCGCTCTTCTCCTTCAAAAACGCGAGCCACTCCTGCACGGCTGCCTCATCCTCCACAAATTCCTGTTCCAGGATCAGAACCTTCAGATGACTGTAATCCACCATCCGGTTTCCCGCCTGCTCCGCTTCATACCACGCCAGCCCGGCATCCTTCGTGTCCCTCACCGCAATCTCAATCGGAAAATCACGATCCTCCAGCTCCGCGGGGGCACAGCCTGTCATCACAAGCAGGACAACTGCACAGATCACCGCAAGTGCAAGCAGCCTCCTTCCCCATTTTTTCTGTGCGGCAAAGACGGGGGCAAGCACCAGAAACGGCGTACCGACATACCACAAGAACCGCTCGTACCAGTCAAAGACCGCCCGGCTCCGGTAAAAACAGATCGCTGCCACAGAAGCTGCCACCGCCACAGATCCATAGAAAATCCACATGTAATTTTTCCCTTTTGGCATTTTGCGAATAGGTTTCCATAATTTCTCTGCTATGCTGCTTCCGTAAAAGACGCAGCTGTTTAAAAGTGCATACAGCGTAAAGAACCACACGCCGAACATAAACGCGTCTGTTCTTTTCAAAAAGCCGCCGGATATTTTTACCGTGCTCATCAGCGTGACTGCCGGATAATCCATCCCCGCAAGCGCCGGTACCCCGAAAATTCCCTCCAGAACCAGATAGAGCACCGCATGGAGACATCCCACAAATAGGATTGCCCTCTTTCCCGCTGCAAACAATGTTTCCTGCCGCCTGACATATGTTCCCGAAAAAAGAAGGAAAAATGCAAAGGAAAGATTCAAAAACACCCCGTAAGCTCCGCCTGCCACACCCTTTAAGCTGCTCATTCCAAGCGGCGCCCAGTAATCGGTGCACACTTCATCCGCCGCAGCAAAGAGCATGAGAAACAGCGGGATCAAAAGAAACCAGAACAGCATCTCATAGACTCTCGCCCGTCCCTCGATTCCCCCCGCAAGTCCATACAGCACCAGCAGCATGATAACCGAAAGGACCAGATAAAACGATTCTCCGCGCAGAAGATCCCGGAGAATAATGTCTGCAAACAGATACGCCACATACCCTGCAAGCAGCACCAGATAAATCAGATAACCGGTCTGTACGATTCCTCCCCCGATCCTTCCCAGCTGCCGCTCCATATATTCCGGATAAGATTCCTGTGCGGGCGGCGCAAGCCTGCGCAATATCCATAGATACGCGAGCGCTGCCGCCATCCCGATTCCGATTGACAGAATGCCGTCTCTCCCCGCCGTCTTCGCAAGCATCTGCGGAACAAGAAGTGTGCCGATGCCAAGCAGATCATACGTCATCAAGCGATACATCTGGCGTCCCGATATCCTGTTATTTTCTGAAAACATAGTCCGTTCCCTCTCTGTCACAGTTTCATCCGCAGCTTTCTGCGGTTATTTTTCTTCGCGTAGATCGGGCGTTTCCAGAGCAGCCGAAGTGGCTGCCGCCAAAGGAAATCGCGTTCATCTTCATAATCGTTCAGATCTGCCGCCACATACGGCATCAGGTACGGCACGCCAAAGCTTTTTAAGTGCGACAGATGGATCAGCACGGCAAGCAGCCCTGCCAGAAACCCGAAAAAACCAAGCCATGCGCAGATTCCGATAAAAAAGAACTTGAGCAGCCGGAATGCCGTTGCAAACTCCTCGTTCGGTACGGCGAACGAACACAGCGCCGTAAACGAGATCACAATCACGACAATCGGACTCACCAGATTTGCCTCCACGGCTGCCTGCCCGATGATCAGTCCCCCCACAATTCCAATCGTATTCCCCATCGCTCCGGGCAGCCGCACTCCCGCCTCCCGCAGCAGTTCAAACGAAAGCTCCATGATAATCACCTCAATCACCGCCGGAAACGGCACGCCGCTCCTGGCGTCCGCAAAGGACATCAGGAGCGTGGTCGGCAGAATCTGTGTGTGGAAATTGGTGACCGCCAGATAGAGTCCCGGCAATGTCATGGCAAAAAAGGATGCAAAATAGCGCAAAAGGCGCTCAAAGCTTGCGATCTCCCAGCGGTTATAGTAATCGTCGCTCGTCTTGATAAAGGAATTGTAATCGGTCGGCAGAATGAGCGCGATCGGCGAATTGTCCGACAGCACAACCACTCTGCCGTCAAGGATGGACATTGCCGCCCGGTCCGGCCGTTCCGTCGTCTGAAACTGTGGAAACGGGGAATACCATTTTTCCTCCGACAGCTGTTCAATGACTCCGCTGTCGAGTACCCCGTCAATCTCAAATCCCTCCAGCCGCTCCTCAATCTTTGCCACCAGCTCCGGGTAGGCGATCCCTTCCATATAGACCAGATAGACGTTGGTGTTTGAGCGCACGCCCGTTTTTTTCTCTTTTACCTTGACCTGTGGCGACCGGATTCTCTTGCGGATCAACGCCGCATTCTGTTTTACCGAATCCCCGAATCCCTCGTTAGAACCACGCACCACTTTTTCCGAGTCCGCCTCGTTGATCCCCATATTCGGATAACCGTCATCCGGAATCTTGACCGCTTTCGCAAAACCGTCGACGAAAAAAACGGCTTCTCCGGTCAAAAGACCGTCCCCCGCCTCCTCGATCGTCGTAAAATAGGTCGCATCGGAGGTTCCGAGGGCATTCTGTTCCAACACCCGCAGAATCTCCTCCCGCTCCAGACCCCTTAAGTATTTTAAAACTTCTAACAGCGCCGAATTTCCCATATCTACCGAGACTTCAATGAACGTGAGGTAGCACGCCACGTCCCGGTTTTTTCCAAGATTCATACGCTTCTTCTTGATGTCGTCACAGGTGTGAAACAGTTCCTCCATATGTGCGATGTTCTCGTCGAGTCTCTCGCTGATCTTTGTCTTCTCCGCCACAGATTTTCTTCCTTTCCTAAAACAAAAACGGGGCAGGCATCCGCCTGTCCCTGTTAGTTTGTTCCATTTCGGGAAATTTATTCACTTTTCCTGTTCCCGGATCATTTCCTTCACCGCCGTCGCCTGATTCATGACGTGCTTGTGCATCGCCGCCGTCAGCATGGTCTTATCCTTTGCGGTAAGCCCCTCCACGATCTGGCTGTGCTCCCGGATCAGAATCGGAAAATTCTTTTCATCTTTTAAATATTCCACGCGGTAGCGGTACATCTGCTCCCGCAGATTGTTGAGCATGTTCTCCAGCTTGACGTTGCGCGTCGCATGATAGATGATGTCATGAAACCGCACATCCGCCTCCGCAATCCGCTTGACGTCCCCCGTCTTTGTGGACTCCTCGAACTCATGCATGGTATGTCTGAGCTCAGCAAGCTCCTCCTCAGAAATCTGTTCGCAGGCGATCGATGCCGCCAGTTCGTCGAGTGCATCCCGGATCTGCAAGACATCCTCCATGTCTTTTTCCGTCATCCGCGCAACTTCCGCACCTTTTCTTGGAATCGTGACCGCCAGTCCCTCCTGCTCGAGCATACGGATCGCCTCACGGATCGGCGTGCGGCTCACCCCAAGCTTTGCTGCCAGCTGCAGCTCCATAAGACGCTCCCCCGGCTTAAGCTCTCCTTTTAAGATCGCTTCCCGCAGTGTGTTAAACACCACATCCCGAAGCGGAAGGTATGCATTCATGTTCAATGTCAGATCCTCTGTCATAAGTACCTCCTTCTGCTTTGTTATCTGTTTCTGCCCGTCTTCTCCTCACCGCGCATTGTTGTATATGCTTGTCAGGTAAACCTGTTTTGCAAGATTTGATTCACGCATTGCCTCGTATGCAGCCACGGCTGTATCCCCGTTGGCAAACAGGCCAAAGACCGTTGGACCGCTTCCGCTCATCATTGCATGGACTGCACCGTGCTCCATCATATGATCCTTGATCTCTGCAATGACCGGATAATTGGGAATCGTAACTGTCTCCAGCACATTTCCCATGTGTCCTGCGATCTGCTCCAGATTCTTCGCCCGGATCGCACCGATCAGCCCATCAATATCCGGATGCACGGTATCCGCATCCAGCTTCAGATTCTCATAGACAAATTTTGTGGAAACCCCGATCTGCGGCTTTGCAATCAGCACCGGACATTTGACCATCGGAGGAAGCGCCGATAATTTTTCACCGATCCCCTCCGCGAGCGCCGTTCCGCGCATAATGCAGTAGGGAACATCCGCGCCGAGCTTCACACCGCGCGTCATCAGATCCTCCTTAGAAAGCCCCAGATCAAAAATGCGGTTCATTCCATATAATACGGCCGCAGCGTCCGTGCTTCCGCCTGCCATGCCGGCTGCCACCGGAATGTGCTTGTGCAGCTTTACATCAATACCGTCCCCAATGTCAAATTCCTCTTTGAGAAGTGCTGCCGCCTTGTATACCAGATTGTTCTCATTTGTCGGCAGAAACGCAAGGTTGGTCGACATCGTAATCCTGCCCGACTGATTGCGGGTAATCTCCAGCCGGTCAAACAGATGAATCGTCTGCATGATCATCCGCACCTCATGGTACCCGTCCGGTCTCTTCCGTACCACATCAAGTCCGAGATTTACTTTTGCCAGTGCTTTTACCGAAATCTCTTTCATAATGCCCCCATGTTTTTTTAATGTATTTTGTATACAGACTGAATCTTACCATGACTTGTAAAAAAGGTCAATTATCTCTCCTTCTTTTTACGCAATAAAATTTCTCAAAAATCTAAACCGGGCAATGTTTCCTGCCGATATAGAAGATGAGACAAAGAGCAGGCATGGATGCCTCCTGTCAATTATTTTAAACCGATCCAAGGGAATGGAGGAATGAATTATGGCAATTAACAGTATTACAAACTCAGTGGCAGCACAGCAGGCTTCTACTTATACCGCAGCAAAGACGGACCATACAGAGAAAAAGAGTGAGAGCAGCACAAAGACCGATACCGGTGTCGTATATGAGAAGAGTTCCGGTCAGACATCCGGCACGGTTACAAAGAAGACCGATTACGCACTTGTCAACAAGTTAAAGGCAGATGCCGAGCAGCGTACCTCCCAGCTTCGCAGTCTTGTAGAAAAGATGATGACCAAGCAGGGTGTTGCCATCGGTACCGCAGATTCTATGTGGAGCTTCCTTGCAAAAGGTGATTTTACCGTAGACGAAGCCACCAGGGCACAGGCGCAGGCAGATATCGCTGATGACGGTTACTGGGGCGTCGACCAGACTTCAGACCGTATTCTTGATTTTGCAAAAGCACTCTCCGGCAACGATCCGGAAAAAGCTGATCTTCTTCTTGACGCTTTCAAGAAGGGCTTCAAGGAAGCAACCAAGTCCTGGGGACAGGATCTTCCGGACATCTCACAGCGCACCTACGATGCCGTTGTGGAGAAGTTCAACAAGTGGAAGAACGGAACCGAGGAGACGGAGGCTGCCCAGACACAGGCATAATCCGAATTTATAACGGGATACGTTTTCTTATAAGTAATAGAGATGTATGACGTTCCAAATGCAACCGGGGCGGCAATTCTAATCGCAAAATCCGGTATTTCTAACCATGCCGTGTCGAACATCCTTGATTATCTGTGTTTTTCCAAGTTTGGAACATTCCACGTGGTGTGTCCGCAAACCACAGACAATTTTAGGATTTTTGTGCGTGCCCCTTCGTGACACCAGCAAACAGAACATAACCGCGCGAAGCCGATGTCTGAGTTATCATCTGCCCTGTTTTCAATAGCAGATGATAACGAGTTTCGGTTCGCGCGGTTATGTTTTGCATTCACTTGTTCAATTCCGGTACGGCATCTGCTGCTGTCTGGCAGCCTCCATCTATTTCTGGCGTTTGTGTCTGCCGTGTACGGTACAGAATCCGACGACCGCCGCCACAACGTCCAGCACAAAGATGAAATGCAGTATCGACAGGGCAACTGCTGCCCCCACGGACAGCTTTTTTTCACTGCACGCCCGGATGCAGCCGCACAGTCCATAGATGGACGGCGGTATCAAAAACAGGACATCCGCAATCCACATCACGCCGATAATCGCGACTCCGCCGAACATAAACGTCGCAAATCCCGCCAGCACCATAAACGCCGCCAGCAGATAATACGGGATATAGCACAGCTTCATCAGCATATCCCACAGAAGCAGCGCCTGCGCGCTGGTTCCTGCCGCCGTCTGATAGATGACCCAGACGACATTTAAGAGCACGACCACCGTGTAGACAATGCAGATTGCCGTCTGCGTCATCTGCAATCTGGAATCGCCCGCCATGATATAGGCTCCGGACGAATCTCTGTCCGGTCTTCCCATGCCCACAGACAGAACCACAAAAAGCAGATACGGTAAAATCAGCAGAAGGATCGGCGTCACTATTCCAATTATTTTTTTCATATCATTCCCCGCTCTGCGCGCTTACGCCTGCTGTTCCCCCAGAATCTTCTCAATGCTTGCCAGCTTTACGCAGACTACAAAAATCTGTGTTGCCGTTGTAAGATCCTCCAGCGACGGATACGACGGAGAAATACGGATGACGGAATCCTTCGGGTCCTTGCCGTACGGGAACGGTGCTCCTGCCGGTGTCATCACAACGCCTGCCTTTTTCGCCTTATCTACCACGCTCTTCGCGCATCCCTCCAGCGTCTCATAGGTGATAAAATATCCCCCCTTCGGGCTGTACCAGCTTCCGACGCCGAGATCCTTTAACTCCTTGTCGAATGTGTCCAGAATCATCTCAAACTTCGGTCTGAGGGAAGCTGCATGCTTTCTCATGTGCTCCGTGATACCATGCACATCTTTAAAGAAGCGCACATGGCGAAGCTGATTCACCTTATCATGACCGATCGTCTGGATCTTCAGCTGCTTCTTAATATCCTCCAGATTGTTCGCGGAAGTTGCAATCGCAGCCAGACCGGAACCCGGGAAGCTGATCTTGCTGGTCGAGCAGAACTTGTATACCATATCCGGATTGCCAGCGCGCTTACACTCTGCCAGAATCTCGATCAGATGATCCTGATCCATATCATATAAATGATGTACACAGTAAGCGTTATCCCAGTAAATACGGAAGTCTTTTGCCGCTGGTTTTAATCTGGCAAAACGGCGTACCGTCTCATCCGAGTAGGTAATTCCCTGCGGATTGGAGTATTTCGGCACACACCAGATTCCCTTAATCGCCTCATCCTTGCTGACGAGATCCTCCACCATATCCATATCCGGTCCTGTCGGAAGCATCGGAACATTGATCATCTCAATGCCAAAATATTCCGTGATGGCAAAATGTCTGTCATAGCCCGGAACCGGACATAAGAACTTCACCTTGTCAAGCTTGCACCACGGCGTATTTCCCATCACACCGTGTGTCATGGAGCGTGAAATCGTATCGTACATGATATTTAAACTGGAATTGCCGTAGATAATGATATTTTCCGGATTGCACTCGATCATATCGCCGATCAGCACTTTCGCCTCCTGGATTCCGTCCAGTACACCGTAGTTGCGGCAGTCCGTTCCATCCTCGCATGCGAGATCGGAATAGGACGAGAGAACATCCATCATGCCCATAGACAGATCCAGCTGTTCCTGGGATGGCTTTCCTCTGGACATGTCAAGCTTCAATCCCCGCTGCTGGAACTTCTTGTATTCTGCTTCCAGATGTTCCTTCTCTTTTAACAGTTCCTCTTTGCTCATCTCCTGATATGACTGCATTGTTCCTTCCTCCTGCTATCTGTATATACATTTTATATGAACCTTATTTCTAAGGCTGCATCCCTTTTATTTTTTCAAAATATTCCCGGATTGTTTTCTCATAGCCGTTCTCCGACGGATGATAAAACATGCGGTCTGTCAGACCGTCCGGCAGATACTGCTGCTTCACATAATGATTCGGATAATCATGCGCGTATTTGTAACCGACGCCGTGTCCCAGCTTCTGTGATGACTTATAATGTGCATCCTGCAGGTGCACCGGTATCGGTGCCGTCATGGTATCCCGCACCGCCGCCATGGCATCGCTGATGGCACAGACCGCAGAATTGCTCTTCGGTGCGCTCGCCACATAGGTCACCGCCTGCGCTAAAATGATCTGAGCCTCCGGCATACCGATGCGCTCCACCGCCTGTGCCGCCGATGTGGCGACCACAAGCGCCATCGGATCTGCATTGCTGACGTCCTCCGCCGCACAGATCATGATACGCCTTGCTATAAACTTGATGTCCTCTCCCGCATACAGCATCCGCGCAAGATAGTAGACTGCCGCATCCGGATCGGAACCCCGCATACTTTTGATAAAAGCGGAGATCGTGTCGTAATGGTTATCCCCGGACTTGTCGTATTTGACCACACGCTTCTGGATACATTCACTGGCAACCGCAAGCGTGATGTGAATCTTTCCGTCCGCACTCCGCTCTGTTGTCAGCACGCCGAGTTCAATCGCCGTGAGTGCCGCGCGGGCATCCCCGTTCGCAACATCCGCCAGAAATTCCAGCGCATCGTCATCAATCACGGCATCGTAAGCGCCCAGTCCCTTTTCCCGGTCGTTTACCGCACGGAGAATCAATGTCCGGATATCCTCCTTCGACAGACTCTTCAGTTCAAAAATGATAGATCTGGACAACAAAGCTCCGTTGACCTCAAAATACGGATTCTCTGTCGTTGCACCGATCAGAATGATCGTGCCGTCCTCCACGAACGGAAGCAGATAATCCTGCTGCCCCTTATTGAAGCGATGAATCTCATCGATAAAGAGGATCGTCTTCCTGCCGTACATTCCCTGGTTGTTCTTCGCCTGCGCGATCACTTCCTCCATGTCCTTCTTGCCGGCAGAAGTCGCATTGATCTGTAAAAACTCTGCGCTTGTCGTATGCGCGATCACTTTTGCAAGCGTCGTCTTACCCGTTCCCGGCGGACCGTACAGTATGATGGAACTTAGCTTATCTGCTTTGATTGCGCGGTACAGCAGCTTATCTTTTCCTATAATATGCTGCTGCCCCACCATCTCATCCAGCGTCGTGGGGCGAAGTCTGGATGCAAGCGGCGCCTCCGTCTCCTTTTGCTGTTCTCTCATATATTCAAATAAGTCCATGTCAAAACCTACTTTCTGATGTATAAAAATTCCCGGTCACTGCCTTCCGGCGCATGTCCGCACATGGCGTACACTTGACCGTTTTGAATTTTCTCAATACAAAACTTGCATTTTTTTAATGATTCGTGGTTTTAATCATGCTTTTTCCAAAAAATATGACAGATTACAACTCAAAAATTGCATCGCTTCTATTACAATACACGATACATGCCCTTTTTACAAGTAAAATATGTATTTTCTCTGTTGTGCACGATTTTCCCTTGAAATCATTTTCTATACTGTAACAAATTGAGAAGAGGGTTGCAAGTCCCACCGTGTCTCACTCCAGCAGAATATCCTCCACCGTCACAAATGTATACCCCTGCGTCTTCAATTCATCGATGATCTTAAACGCGGCCAGCACGGACGACTCCGACGCATCATGAAGCAGAATAATATCATTCTCCTCGACATCCCCCAGCACGCGCTGCGCAATGACCGATGAGTTGCTCGTCGCCCAGTCTTTCGGATCGACATCCCAGAGCACCTCAATCATTGTCGTCTCATAATCCAGATTCGGTTTCCAGCACCCGAACGGCGGCCGGATATACTCCGGGAACTCACCGATAATTGCATGAATCGCCGCGTTCGTCTTATCCACCTGCTCGATCGCCGCTGCATCGGTCAGATTGCTCAGATTGACATGTTCATAGGAGTGTGTCCCGATCAGATGTCCGCCCTCATGGATTTTCTTCACGATCTCCGGATACTGCTCCACTTCTTTTCCCAACAGAAAAAACGTGGCGTTCACACCACGTTCCTTCAGCCCCGAAAGAAGCATCTCCGTATAGTCCGGATTAGGTCCGTCGTCTGCTGGTGTCAAGTAAGGACCAAATTTTTTTGAAAAATTTTGATTTTTGGGTTGACAAACTACAACATGAGCATTTCATAAATCATTGTTTGTATATAATACTTTTTATTTAAAATACCTAGCTGCTTCATGCTAAAATTATAGTTTGTTTTACACCTTGCCTGTAACATTGTCACAATCATCCATAATTGCTCTTAATATTTTGGCTTTAGATAAATTATGATACTTTTTATAAACATCTATGTTAATAGTATCAGCAACAAACCTTTGATAAGTATAGTTTGTAAAGTCTAATACATAACCCGTTTCCATATCGAATAATCTCTCAAAGTAATCTTTCTCTATATATGTCATCTGTGCCATAGATTAATATCTCCGTTGTCAGAAAAATATAAATTTATTATACAATATTTTCCTACTATTGACATCTAAAATATTAACTATGGCATTTTTAGATAAAAAAAGAAGAAGCCCTTTTGTCACTTTAGACTTCTTCTTTTTAAACTTACAATAGTTCTTCAAATTCCTCCCGATACTTCCAGACAATCTCTATCCGCTTATCTTCATATACTATGATTTTCTCCACCATCTCCCTCATAAACTCTTCTGTCAATGTTTCGCTCGTTCCATACCTTTTCACAAGATCTGCAACACATCGATAGTTTTTTTCCCTTTTCTCCTGCATATCAATCTGTTCAGAGACTTTCTCTATTTCTCTCCGTACTACTTCCTCCTGCCTGCTTAACTGTTCCTTTTCTTTTAAGAATACATCCTGCTTTACCATACCAGAACGGAACCGTTCGTACAGCTTGATTTTTTCAGCAGGAAAACGCTCTAAGCTCTGTTTCAGTCTATTTTCCTGCTGTTTCGACTTCTCCTGCTGTTTTTCAAAGAGCTCGGAAACAGGGATTGTCGCAAACAATCTACAATGTTCCTGCCAGATAGTCCTTATCGTCTGCTCAATCTGTTCTTTTTCCATACGAATCTCATTGCACTTTGCATTGTCCAGCAAATTTCTGCGTTTACACAGATAATAAGGTATCTTTGTTTTCCGCAGTTCTAACCGATTTCCACAGCATCCGCAAAAGACAATTCCTCGGCGGACAGCAGAACGGTCATAAACCGCTATTTTCCCTTTTCTGATACTGTCATTCGCCTTTTTGAAAAGTTCCCGACTGACAATCGCCTCGTGATGATCCGGTATCACAAGCCATTTTTCTTCCGGCTGTCTTACCTTCTGTTTACAGCCAATTTGGGTACGGATCGCCTTTCGATACACCATATCTCCCTGATATACCCGGTTATGGATAATAGAATGTATCTTGTTACGATTCCATATATCTGCTTTATAATGCCGGTTAAGCTGCTCTCCCTTTGCCTGCTTATAAGTCAGCCTGGTCGGCACTCCCTCTGCATTTAGTTCGATTGCCAAAGTTTTTGCATCTTTTCCATCCGCCAACTCCTGAAAAATACGCCGTATAGTAACTGCTGCACCCTCGTCAACTTCCATTCTTTTACCATCTGATGACTTTTGGTAGCCATACACCATGCAACCTGCGTAATATTCACCCCTTTTCATGCAGGTTGTAACTCCGCTTTTTACCTTTTCAGACAAATCTCTGCTATACATCTCATAGATAAAATTCTTAAAAGCGACATCCATTCCACCCGTCTGTCCGAAAAAATTTTTACTGTCAAACCCATCATTGATGCTGATAAAACGAACACCCAAAAACGGGAAAATCTGTTCCAAATAATCTCCAACTTCCAGATAATTTCGTCCAAAACGTGACAAATCCTTTACGATAATGCAATCTATTTCTCCCTGCCTGCATGACCGGAGCAGCTCCTTTATCGCCGGTCTGTCAAAATTAGTGCCGGAATATCCGTCATCCACAAATTCCTTGATTTCTGCTCCCTGAAATTCTTCTCCTTGCTCTATAAAGGTATCTATGAAATTTCTCTGGTTACTGATACTTACACTCTCTGCCTTTTCTTCAGAATTGCATAAATCTAAATCTTCCATGGAAAGCCGGATATATTTTGCAACCATATATTTCTTCATCCTTGCTCCCGTCTGTCCGCTACAGCGGACACTCAAATCAGAGAGATTAAAATTCTCTTTCAATTTGCTCCCTCCTGCTCCATATCAGCTCTCTTTTCCAGTAAACTCCGATATTCATCCTCGAATCGAAATATAATATGAATACGCCCCTTTGCAAATACTTCTATTCGTTCTATTAGGGCATCCACCATATCTTTTGTAACCACCATCTGCCCGAAATACTTTTCTGCGGCGTGAGATAGTTCCAGATCCTCTCCATAAGTCTCCTGCATTTTATTCAAAAGCAGTTCTTTCTCTTTACGAGCCACCTCAAGTTCTGCAAGTGCAGCTTGATATTTATTTTTCAACATGAAATATTCCTGAACCGTAAGTAATTTATCTTTATAGTCAAGATAGGTGCTGCTTAATTTCTGCTGATACTGTGCCTCTTTTTGTCTTAAGTCTCTTGTCTCACTTTCAAGCACCATTCGCCTCTTTCCGATTTCAGCACTTCCATTTCTTGACCGAATTTCTTCTCTGCCTTCTAAGAATATTTTCAGATGTATCTGAACCGCTTCTAATACTGCTTTTTCCAGTTTTCTTGCACTGATATGCTTTTTAACGCATCCCATTGCTCCATTTTCTCTGTAATTGGGGCAATAGTAACTCATAGAATTGTAATTACCAACAGCACCTCCCATCGTGATGCCACAATCCCCACAAAATATTTTGCCTTTAAACAAATTGTCACGTTTCGGATTTTCTTTTGCTTTTTCCAGATTATCTTTATGCTCCTGCGCTTTCTTTTCATTAACCGCTTGTACTGCTTCAAAGAGTTCTTTGGATACAATAGGCTCATGGGTTCCCGGAACAATCACCCATTCCGCCCTTGGAACATAATGTCTCTTTTCTCCCTTGTGCATAGCTGAATGTGTCTTGCCTCTTACCATGTTTCCCAAGTACACTTCATCACGAAGCATATCCTCTATGGCATAGATTTTCCAAAGAACATTACTCCCCTTCTCGTTCCTTACAATCCCTTTTTCATAGCGGTATGCACTGGGTGACTTTATTCCTTTTTCGTTCAAAATCTTTACAATACTGCAATATCCATAGCCCTCAGATCTCAGTCTAAAGATATAACGCACCACCTCGGCGGCTTCCTCATCCACTTCATATTTACCCTTAACTGTACTTGATTTCTTATAACCGTATGGAGCAACTCCACCGCCATATCTTCCTTCTCTTTTCTGAATTTCTATGGCAGAGCCTACTTTTCTGGAAATGTCCTTTGCATACACCTCATTGATAATATTTTTCAGCGGAATTTCTATCCCATTCGCTACTCCTCTGACATCTTCAGAAGAAATTACGGCAAAAGTATCAAAGTGGTCTGTAACAGAAATGAACCGAATGTTTAAGAAAGGGAATATTTTTTCCAAATAATTTCCTGCTTCTAAGTAACTACGTCCAAAACGAGAAAGATCTTTTACGATAATGCAGTTAATCTTACCTCGTTTCGCATCTTCCATCATTTTCTGAAAAGCAGGGCGTTCAAAATTTGTTCCACTAAATCCATTGTCGATATAAATATCAACCACTTTCATATCCGGCTTGTCTTTTACAAAATCTTCCAAAAGCGCCTTTTGATTTTCCACTGTATTTTGATTATTTTTTCCGCTATCTTCTTTAGACAGCCGAATGTAAAGTGCAACGGAAAAATCATGTGTTTTAACTTTTGGGGTCTGTTCCGATAATTTGTTCTCACTCATCTTATCTCTCGGAACCGGATGATTTCTGACCTTTCGTGCCATCAGATCACCTCCCCAAGTGCTACATCATTCCTTATCTCTTCTACTAACCTGGCTAATTGCTTGATTTCATCCTGATAGCGGAACATAATCTCTATCCGATGATCTTCATACACATATATCTGACTGATAAACCGAACGAATAAGGAACGCTTTAACTCTATATCTTTGCTTGTCAAAAATTTCTCCATGAAACTTTCTTTTTCATATCTGCCATCTAATAGCATTCTTTTTTTCTTGCTCAATTCCGTAGCAGCCTTCTTAGTATCCTCTATTCTGTTATCTAATTCCTTCTTAAACAGCAGATACTCGTCCTGAGTAATTAGTTCATTTTTATAGTCCTCATAACATTCCAATTTTAAGCGATTATACTTTTCAATATCTCCCTTTATTTTTTCAGATTGCAGTACCATCATTTTTATCTTGTCTGAATTATAAGATGTTTTCCGTATGTACAGGATACTCTCCTGTAAATCAGCCAAATGCTTCAAATGAAGCTGCAATGTTTTTGTTACGGCAAGATTTAAGGCATTTTCACTGATTCTATGACTGCTACATGTATCTTTGTTCTTCTTATTTCCAGAGCAGACATAATATACATATTCAAAAGAACCGCTATATGCCTTCTTTCTTACCATACTGCATCCACAATCCGCACAAACCAGATAACCGGAATATACAGAAACTGCACTTTTTCCTGTACTTACCCTTGTGTCCTTCTGTAAAATATCTGAAATAAGTTCAAAATCAGTTCTGCTTATAATTGCCTCATGCGCATTTTCTACCCGAATCCATTCTTCCTTCGGTTTCTTTTCCCTCACCCTGACTTTATAATTGGGGGTACTCTCCTTTCCCTGTATCAGAGTTCCCATGTAAACTTCATTTGTCAAAACACGCAGAACTGCAACCGCAGTCCACTTCGCCCTGCTGTGTGTCTGGAATACCGTCTTATATCCGCTCCCCTGCTCTTTCTTGTATTCTGCCGGAGAGAGCACTCCCAAACGGTTCAGTTCATCGGCAATTGCCTGTTGGCTCATTCCCTCCATTTTCATGGCAAAAATTTCTTTTACAATCTCTGCCGCACACGGATCGACAATCAGTTTATTTTTATCCTCTCCCCGCATATATCCATAGACTGGAAAAGCACCAATAAATTCACCGCGTTTTCTCTTTACTTCCAAATGGCTTCTGATTTTGATTGATATGTCCCTGCAATATGCGTCATTGATTAAATTCTTAAAGGGAACAATTATATTATTCGATAATGCCGCATCATCAGCACTGTCGAAATTATCATTGATTGCTATAAAGCGTACTCCAAGAAAAGGAAAAAGCCTCTCAATATATTTTCCAACCTCGATATAGTTTCTTCCTAATCGTGACAGGTCTTTGACAATGACACAGTTTATCTTCTTGTCCTTAATGTCCTGCAGCATCCTCTGAAAATCAGGTCTGTCAAAATTTACACCACTGTAGCCGTCATCAATGTAAAAATCTACAACCCTAATTTCCGGTTTGCTTTGCAGATAATCTTCAATATATTCTTTCTGATTTTCAATACTGTTGCTTTGCAGAGTTTCACTTTTGGCAATATCATCATCCTCTTTGGATAAACGAAGATAGCCACCACATAGATATGTTTTAGATAAGTTATTTGACAGCATAAAAAACACTCCTTATTCATATTAGCCAGAACAATCTGCTATAAATAAGAAGTGATTTCTATTTCTTTAGTCCTATACACATATTAGCACAGAACTTCTCCTTTTTCCAGACCTTTATAGCAATTTTCATTCTATATTCCATCCGCCAGTTCCCGCAGTCTTTGTTTCAGACTAACTTCTTCTGTAAAAGAAGATTTTACTATTACATCCCCTACCATAAAACAATATGGGTTCTTTATATTTCTTAAAAAAGTTCTCATCTGCATTTCTTTATCTTCACAGTCTGAATCATCTTTTGGAATCCTTGTAATATCTATAAGCTCATCCCGCTTAACCGTTCGTATATCAGCAGACTTCAGCTTTTCCCAATTCTCCATTTTTCACTCCCAAAATCAGCAAACTGGCTTATCTTACTATATGACAGCCAGCTTGTTCGATATTCCTTTATAAACTTCACATTTCTTCCATCGCCTTCATACATTTCCCAGCCCTGACAACGGCAATGCAAGCCACCAGAAATATAAGAAGCAGGGTGCCTGTTACAGCACCCACTGCAATCCCTATGATTTTCATTCTTCGTTCCACTCCTTATCCATAAAATAACTGTCCGCTTTCTTCCTTATAATAAAATCTGCCACATCCATAAGCCTGTCCGTAACCGGCATGGTCGGGAGTGTGTTCAAAATCTCTGTACGGTATCTGCCACGCAGGGATGCTCTGCTATCTAAAATAGAAAATACCGCCGTGTCCTTTTCCCTGCGGATTCCCCTCCCGAACCACTGCCTGAGTTTAATCAGCATTTCCGGGATGATGATGTCCCTGCGGTATAAGTCGAAGTCCTCGTACTGGTTTCTCTGGTATTCCATAACCGGATCCGGCACGGGGAACGGCAGTTTTACCACAATCAGGCTGGAAAGAATATCCCCTGCAAGATCAATTCCCTCTCCGGCACTATCACTGGCAAACAATACTCCGTTTCCACTTCTTCGGAATCTGTTTATCACATCCAGTCTGCCTCTGCCCATAAGAAACAGCGGATAATCGGAAAGCTGCTCCTTCAAACCATAAAACACTTTCTCCATAAGCCAATAGGATGTAAAAAGAATCAGGGTATGCCCATGGGTGGCAGACACAATCTGCAATATTTCCGCCATCACCGCCTGTATGTACCTGTCATCACGGATATTTGGGAACGGCATACGCTCCGGTATATAGAGCAGACCGTTACTCTGAAAATCAAAAGGTGACGGCTTGCTGGTTTCCATGATTCTGGAAGAAGCAGCAAAAGACAACCCTGTCATCTTATTAAAATGTCTGAAATCGCCCCTGACTGACATTGTGCCGGACGTGACAATGACCGGTATCATTCTGCTCCAGATATCACGAAATAAAATCTGCTCCAATTCCATAGGAACCGCACACAGGGCAAGCCTGCTGTTCTCCCTCTTTTCCATCCAGCAAATGTAATTATCACTGTTTAGAAATACCGTCAGCTTGTCTGCCAGCTCCTGACAACGTCTTTTCAGGTTCTGCATCCGCATTTTCTGTCCGCTGTTTTCCTGATAGGATAAGGGAAGCTGCTCTAAAATCTTTATCATGTTCCTGACATAACTTTTTTCCATAACACCTATTGTTATTTCAGTCCTGCTTCCCTCTCTTGTGTGATTTCCTGTCAAATCACCTGACAGCCTGTCAAATATTTTCCTGTTATATTCCTCAAGCTGACTCCGTAATACACTAAGTTCATCTACTGCTGTACTTCTTCTGCTCACTTCACTCAAAGTCACAATAAGTTCTGCCTCCTGCTCATTCCAGACTGTGCTGTACATCTGTCTGGCAGCGTCTATCAGCTTGTGGGACTCGTCAAACACCATTGCACCATATCCCGGAAAAAGAGATTTTCTTCCCTGTTTCTGCCCAATCAGATCGGCAAGGATATAATTATGATTCGTAATCTGAAAATCAAAACTGCCTGTCATACACTTCTTTTTAAAATTCATAAATCTGCATAAAACAGAATACGGGCATGACCTATTACAGTGAAACACATTGATTCTTCCTTTTACATAAGGTGTCAGACTTGCATCATCCAAATCAATCCTGTCATCTCCATTCTCTCCCAGCCTTTCCAATTCCAGTATCAGATCAGCGTCCGCTTCTCTCTGCAAATTTATGATGGCTGTCTCATATATCTTCAATCTGGAGTCACAAACATAATGCTGTTTTCCTTTTCTCACCACAAAAGATAATGGTTTATCAATGATATGGTGTTCTAAAAGAATGCCGGATATCTGCGGTATGTATTCCTCTGTCAATGCTTTCTGTAAAGCTATGGTAGATGTGGATATGACCGCCGGAACCTTCCTGCCCAAATAAATGTTATATACCGTCAGTGCAAGGATATATGCGTGTGTTTTTCCTGTCCCCACTTCTGCCTCACATAATGCCAATTTGTTCTCCTGCAATGCCCGCAGCATCTCCAATGCCAGTTCTTTCTGCTTTACCCGCAGATTCATTCCGTGTTCCGGTAAAATCTCATCAAATAAATTAATTAATAATTCCTCTGCGTTCTTTGCCATCCGTTTCGCCTCCTAAAATTTCTTAGTGCCATAAGCAGCACAGGAACAGGCTGGAAGGTATTGATTTGGCTTTTTATTAACAAAAATGAACTTCCATCCAGCCCATGAACTCTACTGCTTAAAAAAGTACATCAGACATCCTGCCGGTAAACAGGCATCATAAAAGCCGCCCACATTCTTTCTCAAACGTGGGTGTGCATTTTCCCGTCACTTATGCGGGCCATCGCTGGAAGTATCATTATCTCCGACCGGTATCATCGCATCCTGCCCTACCACGGGCAGTAAAGCCACAGATAGTTCTCGCTTGGGTTATCCCCGCATGGCGTATCCTGACTTGTGCTTTCCGGCTTCCCGGCCGGTCGGATATGTGCCTGACGCACAGATATGAAATTGTCAAAGTGCTGTAAAGGGGAAATAATTTTGAACAAAAGAAAACCCCTTCACCTAATTCGCCGTTAGGTAAAGGGGCCTGCCGAAAGTTTTTTTGATATTTTTTGTATTAAAAAAGACAGCATACCTTGTTAAAACAAATATACTGTCTTTACTTTTAAAATCAATTATTCTTTTCTACTTTATATGCCGTAATCTGCATTGGATATGTTTCTGCTATTTCGCCTGAAAACCATATCTTCACAATGTCCCCAGCAGAAAAATCTGTCAAAGCCCTCCCTTCATAGTCTTTTGAAAGGGAAACTTCAAATTCTCTGCCCGAATCATCCTGAAATGATAAACTATTTTCTTGGATTTCTGTAATCGTTCCCTCTATCGTTACTTGCGGCTTTTCATAGATACTCCTACGCTTCATATGTTGCATTGCTATTATAGCACCTAAAAATAATACCACAACAATAGAAATAACAATTATCTTTTTCTTTTTAACTTGCATATCCATTATCCTTTAACCAATTTACTAACGTGGTAGTAATCCTTCTACTATAATTTCCACCATGAGTATGAATTCCTACCGCCTGATTTCCATATGAGCCATTATAGAAATATGTCGGTGAACCACTTTCTCCGCCTGCCGTATCCGCCGTATGTTGAAATCTATTTGTAGTAATATTACTAACTGTTCCGCCACAAGTCCACATATAATATCCATCTAAATCTGCTGGATACCCTGTCACTTTTACATTGGTAGTCCCTATGCTGCTTCCACTGGTTCCATGAAGCCCAAACCATCCGGTTGTGTTACCAACATTACTATCCAGCACCATTATACCATAATCCCAATCAGCTTCGCTACCCGTATATTTAGTATCCACATAATATTTTGTCATCTTTGCTGTTATTGGTTTCGACGTTCCATTTCTTCCCGGGTACACCGTAACTGATTTTGCCTTACTGGTAGATGATTTAAGGCAATGTCCTGCGGTCAGCATTGTATTCGGAGAAATCATAAAGCCTGTTCCTCTATAAGTTTTTCCATCTTCCATGGTAATGCTCAAATATGCTATCCCATAGTAAGGTGAGGATGTTGTATTCGTAATCTTAGTCCTCTCATCGCTGCCCCCAATAATTGACCTTCCTAATGCAACATCTGATGATGCGGTATCGGCTATCATAGAATATGCCGCCATTTCAGGCAAATTAATAATTCGTTCCGTTCCATTGACTACATCCACTTCCAATAGCTGTTCCACCTGTGCCGCCCCTACATTACCGTGCGGTAATTCCTCTGCAAATACTGTAAAACTGCTACTCAGTAACAATGCCATTGTGCTGATAAGTACTATTAATTTTTTCATGCGCCTTCTCCTTTCAGGAAATTATGTTTTATGATATTTCCATTTTACAAAAAACTCTTTTTTTCTAGTCCCTTATGTAGAAATTACTACTTTATTTGTAATTTTTACTGTGCACTAACACTCTGATGTTAAAGCAGTGCTTCTGTCATGTAGGCAGAAGCACCATAATCCTTAAAACATTTTTTTCAATTTCTCTAATATCTTATATTTTCTTGACTGCAAGGTTGTTCTGGCTATTCCTAATTTCTTTGCCAGCTCTGCCTCACTGATTTCCTGATAAAACAAGGCCTGGATGATAGATGTCTCCTCCTCTGTGAGTGTATGTAAAGCTTCATTCAGTTTTTCTAACACGACTGCCCGCACCGCCGTTTCCTCCACATTCTCTGCCTCCTCTGCAAACTGCTTTTCCGCTTCCAAAAGTCGCTCATAGGAATCTTCCCGGCTGGGAATCACAATTATCTCTCCCGTTTTCTTATCCACCTTTGTATGTTCCTGTTTCAGATCACAGGTAAAATATTTTTCCTTGCGATGCCCTTTGTAATAAGCCTCATAAAGCTCTCTGCTGACTTCAAAGGTCTGTCCGTTCAGACCAATATAATATTTTTCTCTTTCTGCCATCTGTGGCTGTCTCCTTTCCGATTTTTGAATTTTTCAAAATCGGAAAAGAGGCGGTGCCCGGATAGGACAGGCAAACTCCTTAATATTCAAGAATTTTGCATATAAAAAAAGCCGGACAGTAAAAAAACCATCCAGCCATATTATTTCTATCCGCCAAAAAACCGTTCATGCTTTCTCCTTTCAGCCTGAACGGTTCTTTATAATATTGTTAAATCCATATTTATGTTTCTTCTTTTGCTCGTACTCTTTCCAGTAGCTTTGAAGCCGCTACTAAAGCATTCGTGCAGGCTAACAAAAACATTTTTGAAGAAGAATGTAATGCAGTAAATACAATGCCTGTAATTAGAATCAACAAAATAATTACACAAATCTTGGGATAAAAATATCTTCCTTCTGCATCCTTCATTTTTTCTTTTTTAGCCTCAAAAAATATCATAACTATCGAGATGCCTAAAATCAGCCACGAGATATAATACTTAGGGGCAAAGGGACTTAATCCTAATACGGCAATTAACGTCACAAGTGAACAAATAAAACAAGCCCAATAGCTTTTCATATGAAAACCGCCTAAATATGATCTCAATGGGATAAATATCACAAAGAAAAGTATCCCCTCAATCACTTTCCCCCATATACAACATACTATAATGCTTGTGATGAAAGAACAGCCTATCTCCAACGTCATCTGTAAACCATACTGATATATATTGTACATTGATTCTTCTATATGATGTTTTCTCAATAAAAGGTCTGCTATTCTAATTGATATTTTTTTCATTTTGTACCTCAAGCCTTAGCAAACTACAGTTAATTTATAATGTTTTTGTCATGTATTTTGTAACCATGTAGAAATTAGGAATAATCGTGTAAGTTTTCCCGTGGATACAGAAGGACAGTTGCCCGAAACATTCCGTTTCCATACTCCGCCAATAGTTCCCCATTGTATCTTCCTACAGCCCTGCGTACGGAATCCAGCCCTATCCCATGGTTCTTTTTGTCCGGTTTATTTGTCAATAGCTGCCCGTTCCTGTCTTCCAGTATCTTCCCTTCATAGGGATTCTTTACCACAATGCTGAGACTTCCCTTTACCTGAGACATTGACAGCTCTATTCTGCCTTTCTCTGCCGGGAGATTCTTAACGGCTTCCAGCGCATTGTCAAGCAGATTCCCCAGTATGATACACAGATCAGCGCCGTCAAAGTCCAGCGTCTCCGGAACAAATACATAACATTTCATTTCAATCCCCTCTTTTTGGGCAAGGGAATATTTGTAATTGATAAGGGAATCTATGACAAGATTTCCGCTGCGCGATACCTCATCACCGTACAGACTGTTATGGCTCAGTATGTTATCAATCTTGGCTTCGGCATCTTCAAACCTGCCCGACTGGATGGATGCCTTCAAATCAACAAGATAGCCGTTCAGGTCATGTCTTACCCTCCGCGTTTCCTGATAGGCATTTTCCCTTTCTGCAGCCTGCTTGTTGCACAGAGCTATCTGCTGTTCATAGACAAGATTCTTCTTTTCCGTATCCAACTGGCTGCCCAGTTTGTCATATACGTCAAATACGATATAGTTTACTAAGATCATGAATACTGCTGTCAGCAGGAAGAAAATATTCCGCTGATTCCGGGCAGTCAGGAAAAACGTGTTATGTATGATGTAAATTGTAACCACGGGAACAAAGCAGAGCCGTATCCAGTATTTTTGGGAAATACCAGTGCTGAAATCCTTTTTATGCAAACGCTTAAAAATATGAACCGCTATGTACATAATCAGTTTTGAAATTATACTGCCTACGAGAAAGCTGGAAGGAACGGTCGTATTGCCCAGCTTTCCCAGCATATAGTTTGTTGCTATTTCTACCAGCATCCACAAAACATAAAAAAAACCCGCACGAAACAGTGCTGTTTTAAAGTCCACCTGATAGGAAACTTCGTAGATGAGGAATATCAGCAGGATATTTACGATAAGAACCAGCAATGGATGGCTGGCATGTGATGCCATTACCCAGCACTGGAAGATGATATACAGTCCCCATGCCGAAGCACAGACTGTGGTACGGGACTTCTTATCATTATGAAATGCTTTCAGATACACACTGACAATCAGTGCGG
>CEAG01022155.1_pt1 | contig 109983 bp, 108 predicted proteins | sample 554891 | NCBI WGS metagenome assembly CEAG01 (sample SAMEA3182116, study PRJEB8094) | gut metagenome | biome: human; feature: gut; material: Stool; isolation source: human stools | place: Canada | collected 2014-02-25
TATAAGTACTTCCTTTAAGCGTAAGGGCAGAGCTGCCAAAGATGAGCCACTTCGGAGAATCTTACGGTCGGAACTCAGCCGTGAAAGAGCTACCCGCCTGGAAGGAAGTTTTGGAACGCAGAAACAACATTACTCACTGGCCAGGATAAGAGCTAGAAACAGGAAAACGGAAGTACTTTGGATTTTCTTTGGGATACATACAGCCAATGCGGTATGTATGATAGAAAAGGTCGAAAAGAAAAAAAGAAAGGCAGCATAATCTGACTAAAATAACAGGAAAAACAGGAGAGGTTTTAACTTCCCCTAAAAAAAGACATGTACATAATGCATGGGTGGGAAGGAAAAAACAAGAATATGTAAACAATATTCTATAAAAAAGATAGAAGACTGGGAGAGTTGAACGAAAAAATCAAGAGAAAAGCTCACGTAAAGCAAAGCTTTTCTCTTGATTTTTTTAAAAGAGGAACATTTACTGAATATCCCAATCTAAGCGCTGGAACGAATCAGCTTGATAGAAAGAATTGTAATTAGTGAAGGAGTTTATTTTTCTAACAGCTCTTTTAAGAAATCGTCCAATTCCTTATCCAATCCTTTCAGAAGTTCATCGTTTACCAGTATCGTATCGTCGTCTATTAATAATAGCTCGGCTACGGTTTCTTTTTCTTCATCTACCAGAACGAATGAGTAAGGCTTCAAGATGGTAATCTTCTCGAAGTCCCCCGCCTCCTTCATTCTGCACAGGATACTGCGCAAAGAAGGTTCTACATTTTCCAAAAAATCATCACCGTCGTATGTAGCCCATTCTTCTATCATGACGTTGGCTAATTCTTCATCATCATCGTTGTAAACATTAAGTTGCCCTGAAGTCTGGTCCGGTTGGAGGTGGATATCGGTTACTGCTGTTTGTTCACAGTTACAGGTGTATTTAGCGACTGCCTTTTGGATAGCCGATTTGATAATAGATAGTGATTGTTCGCTCAATTTCATGGATTCCTTCTTTTTGTTAGCTCAAAGGTATAAAAAAAATAAGATTTGATACACGATTTCTTTAAAAATCATCATTAAATCGGTTCATTTGTAGCTTAAGCTTGGATAATTGGGCGTTTCTCTCCTTCAATTCGGTTAAATAGAGGCTGATGTAGAAGTAATTCGGTGCTTCGTCGGTATTGATTTTATTGTTGCCGGTATTCTTTTTCAATTCTGTTTTCCGGGCGTGTTGTTGAGCGGTAGTAGCCCATTTTTCCGCTTTTGCCAGACTATCTTTCATCTCATAATAAACAGCTATATTAAGAGCTGCACGCATCTTTTTCTTTTCGTTTTTAGTCGATTGGTAGGCTTGATTCCAAAGTCCGTATGCTTCGTCCCACGAATTTTCGCGTACATAAATAGCCGCATCGCGCATGGGGACGGAGCCACCGGTATACAGATAACGTTTCCCGTTCTTCCAGATAGGGACAATATATTTTACGGGTACGGTTCCTGCGAACTCAGCAGCCTCTTTCAGCATATCTTTTGTGGGGATGATTTGTGCGGCGGCTTCTGTAGGTGAAATTCCGAAATCCTCCCAGAAAATGCTGTCATTGAGACGGATAGTAGCCATCGGTTTACTCCGTTCGGGCAGGTATACGGATACCGTTGGATAGACTTTCGCATCTATTGCACCTTGATAACATCCGAATTCCTCCAAGTAACGTACTGTTTTCGTTATTTTGAATTGCAGATTTTCCAAAGCAATAATCAGATCTACTCCCAGATCGGAAGCTAGCTGGCGGACTTCCTCTTGAGAAAGCGTACTTTCACGGGAGATTTTATCGTTTGCCCGCAAGGCAGAGTCGCAAATCACCACTTCGTCAAAGTAGTTCTGATGCGCTATTTCTTCCGCCATCGCTTCTGTCGCAACCTTAGGATCGCCATTGGCATAAGCTATGGCACGGCTTATTTCAACTCTATTGTCTTTCGATTTTTTAGTTTGGGGAGTCAGCTTATCGTCCGGTGCATTACTTGTATTATTTACGATGGCCACTTTACGAAGTTGAGGAGGAAAACTCAAATCGGCAGGTTGCAGATAATCAATGGAAATCTGTTCTATACTTTGACAGCTGCCGAATAGCAATAGAAACAGAGAAACGAATGCCAATGAATAAGATTTTGCCATAGTCAATACAATTTAATACATTTAGTAGTTTGAACAAAAGTACTATTTTGAAAGAACAAAAGAAAGCCTCAAACAGTTTTTAACCGTTTAAGGCTTTCTTTTATAATCGGAAGATAGGGAGCGCCGGGTACAAATTCTGTCGTCTGCTCCTTACCTCATTGATCAAAGATTTCTTCCGTGACAGTTCTTGTACTTCTTACCGCTTCCGCATGGACAAGGATCGTTGCGCCCTACCGTTTTCTCGGCGCGAATCGGTTCGCGTTTCTGCTGTTCGCGGGTATCCTGGTTGGCGGCAGCCTGTTGGTTCGGATCGTTCAAATCCTGTTTGTTCTCACGATACTTGCTCATGTCCTGACGTTGTTCCGGAGCAGCCTGACGTACTTCTACTCGGCGTGCGGACGGTTCGTCCGGAGCTTCCTGTACAGGAATTTGTCCACGCATCAGGATAGACACAGTCTGGTTGTTGATTTTGTTCACCATTGCGTCAAATAGCGTTACGGATTCCAGCTTGTAAATCAATAACGGGTCTTTTTGTTCGTAGCTGGCGTTCTGTACCGAATGTTTCAGTTCGTCCAGTTCACGCAAATTCTCTTTCCATGCTTCATCGATCACGTGGAGCAGGATTGATTTCTCGAATGATTTCACCACCTCTTTCGATTCCGATTCGTAAGCCGCTTTCAGGTTACAAGAGATGTTGTACATACGTTTGCCGTCCGTAATAGGAATCAGAATGTTTTCATACATATGTCCTTGATTCTCATATACTTGTTTGATAACCGGATTAGCGATTTGAGCCAGACGTTCGGTCTTGCGTTTGAAATTCTCCATCGCAATGTTGAAAGTCTTGTCGGCTAATTTCTCTTTCTTCTCGTTGCGGAACTCTTCCTCTGTGAACGGAGTTTCCATAGCCAACGTTTGGAGCAGTTCCATCTGACAACCCTCGTAGTCATTATTTTCGATGGCATTCGCGCAACGATCCCAAATCATATTTACGATATCCATACCGATACGTTCACCCATCAGCGCATGGCGGCGTTTCGTGTAGACAACCGTACGTTGCTTGTTCATAACGTCGTCGTATTCCAACAAACGCTTACGGATACCGAAGTTGTTTTCTTCTACCTTCTTCTGGGCGCGTTCGATAGAGTTGGAAATCATTTTATGCTCAATCATTTCGCCTTCCTGGAAACCGAGTCTATCCATTACGCTTGCGATACGGTCGGAAGAGAACAGACGCATCAAGTCATCTTCCAGTGATACGAAGAATACAGAAGAACCCGGGTCACCCTGACGTCCTGCACGACCACGCAACTGGCGGTCTACACGGCGGGACTCATGACGTTCTGTACCGATAATCGCCAAACCGCCCGCAGCCTTTACCTCCGGACTTAGTTTGATATCCGTACCACGACCTGCCATGTTGGTTGCAATCGTTACCGCGCAACTCAAACCGGCTTTCGCTACGATTTCGGCTTCTTTCTGGTGCAACTTCGCATTCAATACATTATGTTCAATCTTACGCATGGTCAGCATTTTACTCAGCATTTCGGAGATTTCTACCGAAGTGGTACCTACCAACACCGGACGTCCTGCCTGAACCAATTGTTCGATTTCCTCGATCACGGCTTTATATTTTTCACGCTTAGTCTTGTAAACGCGGTCGTTCATGTCTTTGCGGGCAATCGGACGGTTGGTCGGGATTACCACAACATCCAATTTATAAATGTCCCAAAGTTCGCCTGCTTCCGTCTCGGCAGTACCGGTCATACCGGACAGCTTGTGATACATACGGAAGTAGTTCTGCAAAGTAATCGTGGCGAAAGTCTGCGTAGCAGCTTCCACTTTCACGCGTTCCTTTGCTTCGATAGCCTGATGCAGTCCGTCAGAATAGCGGCGGCCTTCCATGATACGTCCGGTCTGTTCGTCTACAATCTTCACTTGTCCGTCGATAACCACATACTCGTCATCTTTCTCGAACATGGTGTACGCCTTCAATAATTGGTTGATCGTATGTACGCGTTCCGATTTAATGGCGTAGTTAGTCAGTAGTTCGTCCTTCTTCTGGAGTTTTTCCTCGTTAGTCAGGTCCGGCACATTCTCCAGTTCCGAGAGTTGTCCGGCGATATCGGGGAGTACGAACAAGGTCGGGTCTTCTGAGTTGCCGGTAATCAGGTCTACACCTTTATCTGTCAAATCTACGCTGTTCAGCTTCTCGTCGATGACGAAATACAACGGATCAGTCACCTCATGCATACGCTTGTTGTTCTGTTCCATATAGATTTCCTCTGTCTTGAGCATACCGGCCTTGATGCCTTGCTCACTCAAGAACTTAATCAACGCTTTATTTTTAGGCAATGCCTTATGACTGCGATACAAAGCGAGGAATCCCTCTTCCATATCTTTCTTGTCACCGGTTGCGATCAGCTTCTTGGCCTCAGACAAATATTTGGTAGCTAATATCTTCTGCGCTTCTACCAGACGTTCAACCAACGGACGGAGTTGTTCGAATAATTGGTCATCGCCTTTCGGCACAGGGCCGGAAATAATTAACGGAGTACGTGCGTCGTCAATCAATACGGAGTCAACCTCATCGACAATCGCGTAGTTGTGCTGACGTTGTACAAGGTCTTTCGGACTGATAGCCATATTGTCACGCAGGTAATCGAAACCGAATTCATTGTTCGTTCCGAAAGTGATATCGGCCAGATATGCCTGGCGACGTGCGTCGGAGTTCGGTTGATGGCGGTCGATACAATCCACACTCAGACCGTGGAACATATAGAGAGGCCCCATCCATTCGGAGTCACGTTTTGCCAAATAGTCGTTCACGGTTACCACATGAACACCGTTTCCGGTCAATGCGTTCAGGAATACCGGGAGGGTAGCTACCAATGTCTTACCTTCACCGGTTGCCATTTCCGCAATCTTGCCTTTATGGAGAACGACACCACCAAACAACTGTACGTCGTAGTGAACCATGTTCCACACCGTGTCGTTACCACCGGCTATCCAGTGATTCTGATAAATGGCTTTGTCTCCCTCGATGCGTACAAAATCCTTTGTTGCAGCGAGCTGGCGGTCGAATTCCGTGGCAGTCACTACAATTTCTTCATTTTCGGCAAAACGTTTGGCAGTTGCCTTAACGATGGAGAAAGCAACGGGCAATACTTCGTCCAATGCTTTTTCATATTTCTCCAGAATTTCTTTTTCTATCTTGTCTATTTGCGCAAATACTTCTTCGCGGTCTTCCAGTTCAAGGCTTTCGATACTCGCTTTCAGTTCTTCCACTTTCGCACGTTCGGCGGTTGCTGATTCGCGGATATATTTTTTGAGTTCTTCCGTTTTTGCGCGGAGTGCGTCGTTATCCAGTTTCTCAACCTCTGGGTAGGCAGCTTTAATCTTCTCCACCCAGGGCTTGATTTCTTTCATGTCTCGTGTGGATTTGTTTCCGAAAATCGAGCTTAAAAATTCATTAAATCCCATGTTCTATTATTTAGTTTATTATTTATCTTTTTTGCACCACGGATTTCACAGATTCTCACGGATCTTTTATACAGGACACAGATTTTTCTTTTCAATCTGAGTGAATCTGTGGAATCCATGGTGGATAATCCCTGCAAAGTTACATTAAAATGCTGATTTATTTATGTTTTGCACCCTGTTTTTATGAGTAAACTTTTACCGCAAGTCGGTAATAGGGGCGGAGTTGCAGGCATTGGGAGCCCGGATACGCATGAAATGAGCCAGTGTAGGCGCAATATGTTCAATGGTTACAGGAGTCTGTATGATAGCCGGTTTCACCGAGTGACCGATGAAAATCAGCGGTGAGGGGATGAACGAATGGCGTACCACCTTGTTCTCGTGGCTGTTCTCGTCAACGATTGACCATCCGGGAAGAACATCGATTACCAGATCCCCCGAGCGTTTACGATGATATCCGTTACGTATTTTGTGGATTTCCGGAGTCCACGAACCCAACAGAAGCCTGTTGGCGGAATATGCCTCATTCACTCCACTGAATTGCATCAGGAATTCGGCGGACTTCTCTTGTACTTCCGTCAGATTGAGTTGCTTTTGTTCCAGCAACTTATGATTCAGATAAATCTGTTGGTTGTGATAAGTTTCCACATACTTTCCTTCTCCGTACGTAGCCATCAGATACATATTCAGCAAAGCGGCGCAACGGTTGAGGTAGAACTCTCCTCCGGGAATTTTGTATAATCCCGAATCAGACGATTCGCTGTCTGTATATCCGGTGGAAGTGACGAAGATGAGCACGTTCTGCAAGCCCACTTTCCTGTCGAGCAGTTCGAGCAGGTTGGCAATGCTACGGTCAATGCGCACGTAGGTATCCTGCATTTCCATTGCACATTCCTGTACGGATTTATGTGCGTAGTTGCCGGCATAATAAGTCAGTGCCAATAAGTCAGTAATGTCGTCCATGCCGATTGAACTCTTGTTCAATGCTTCTTCGGCAAGCGCATTCACTTCATCGTTCACGAAAGGGCTGGTGATGAAACGGCGGTACTTGTTGTTGCGGTCGTCATCAAATTTATATTTGAAAACCATATCCCGCCAGTCTGGCAAGAATGTGTACATCCCGCGAGGAAATACCGGTTCCCATACGATATTCGCAATACGGAAATCGACGGCTTGGCGGTCGTTGTACTGACTTGCCCACCAAGGAAATTCTCCGTAATAAGTTGTTCCGCTCCATTTTCCCGTGTTGGGATTGAGCCAGAAAGCGCCGTTCCCGGCATGTCCGGCGGCAAGAATCGCCGCGTCACATTTGGGGGCGATGGCATATACAAGCCCCTTGCCTTGAGTCGCTATTTTGAGCTCATCGGCAATGGTGGAAGTCAATAATTTGGAAGGAGAACACGTTTGGTCGGTATAGTACCCCATGAAAGCCGTGTCGTCTGTGCTGTTGACAGGACGTAGGGTAGCCGCGTCCATCCATCGCTTGGAGATGATTCCGTTCATGGAGGGAGTCGTTCCGCTGTAAATGGCGGCTATGGCAGACGAGCGGTCTACACCGCTGAAAGTATATTCGGCATTATAGAACACTCTTCCCTCTTTCCAAAGGCGTTTGAAACCTTTCTCCCCGTAAAGTGATGAGAATGCTTCCAGGTAGTCCGTACGCAGTTGGTCAATCGTCAGTCCCACCACGAGCTTGGGTGCGGCAGGCAACGACTGGGCTTGTAGCCCGGTGAAGGTAAGTACGGTGATAAGGGAAGTCAGTAATCCTTTCATTATTTCTTTTTAGATGTCACAATTAAGTTGCTCACTGAACGTACCAGCAAACTGAGTGCCAAAGGTACAACAGCTAAGTCAAATCTTTGTGGAATTAGCGGAAAAAGCACTATAAAAAGTGTTAAAATGATCAAATTCAAGGTCAGATACCAACATTTCTTTCCTTTTCGGTCACAATAAATGATGTAGGGAAGGAAAAGAAGTTGTCCGGGATGAAACACGAGCAATAAGAAATTGGAACTGACGGCCGGGTGTTCGGAAAAGAAAGCCAGAAAGGCAAGAACACAACCTACGATACCTGCCGCGCTGAAAAGGAAGAGGTCTACTCCCCATAGTCCGGTTCTTCGACGGATACCGTAGATGGTAGTGCCGACTGTCAATATAAATAAAAGCAGGGCGCATTGTAACGGAGTGAATATCCAGCCGCTTTCATCCGTCCCGGGAGTGGCGTCTACAATCAGTCGGGCGGCTTCCGCAAGCGGTCGCTGAATGGAGTCATTCTCAATTTGCGCTCCGGCAAAAGCATCCATCAGATAAAATGGGGCAAACATCATCTGTCGCTGTGTGATAGGACGGTCTGCTTCGCTTCCGATACATAAGTCAATGCCGAAGCGTGCCCACGGATGACCTTTGCAATATTGATGCACGATGTCGCGGAAAGACCGTGAGCCGTCCTGCGGTTTTGAGGGATAAATCACTTTTCCGGCAATACTTTCTTCTATCTTGTCGCGGGGGCGGGTGGCGCAATTGTCGTAAAAAAAATTATAACGATACACTCGGTTCTCGGGACGATAATTCTCTTGTAGCAGACGGATTAATTCGGCCTTTTCTCTTTCGGTCAGGTTCAGAGTCTGTTGCCATACGCTACGTCCGAAGAATGCGTATTCTGCTGCAAAATGGGCATAATCGGTTGCGCCTAGTTGATAATCTGTCTCTCCGAGAGAGAAGCGAAGTATGAAGTTGGGGGTGTTGAAGCTGAACAGACCGTAGTTGAAAACTACGTCAATCCCTTGTGAAGGATTTTCGTAACGGATGGCTGTATGTCCGAACAGAGAATAAATTTCCTCGCCGGGAGCACAGGTCAGCAGGCTGATACGGATGGAGTCATGACCGTCTGCGGCCGGACCGTTGCTTTTCATTGCGGACACATCAGTGGTGGAAAAGAACAACATGAATAGCACAAGCGGCGACATACAGCGGAAAAAGTCATTAAATCGTTTCATCGGACGTTTCTTTTGGGGAAATTCTTTTTATTCGGCGGCGAATATACGAAGAATCGATGTATACTACTTATTGTTTTCTCTATATTATTATATTTATTAGAAAAAAAGCGTGTTCTCTCGCGCCTGCGTCCGTGTACGTTATTACATAAAGAAAATCATAGGCTTTTACCCTCAAGATACCCTGTGCTGCACAGTGGTCATCTCTTTATAGCTAATTTTGTTTTCATTATAGCTAATCGGAACTTGTCAAATGTATGAAAATCTATAAAGCTTTCAAGTATACAAGTATGGTGAAATCACTTATATTTCAATGGTTTGCAACGTTTTTGATAAGATAATTCTTTTCGTATGCTTCATCTTTTCTTTTTTTACTATACCTTTGCGCCCGCTAAAGATAAAAAACGCATTGAATTTAATTATCGACATAGGAAATACGATGGCGAAAGTCGCTCTCTTCAATGACGGGGAGATGGTGGAAGTGCTCACAGAATCCAATCAGTCATTGGATTGCTTGAAAACACTTTGCGCCAAATATCCGGTGAATCAGGGGATTGTGGCTACTGTCATTGATTTGAACGAACAGGTGTTGGCGGATCTGGCTGCTTTGCAGTTTCCTTTACTCTGGTTGAATCATGAGACACCTCTGCCGGTGGTCAACTTGTACGAGACTCCTGAAACATTGGGATACGACCGTATGGCTGCTGTGGTAGGTGCGAATGAACAGTTCCCGCATAGAAATATATTAGTCATTGACGCGGGGACTTGTATTACTTATGAGTTCATTGACTCGAAAGGTCAGTATCATGGCGGTAATATTTCTCCCGGTATGCAAATGCGTTTCAAAGCGCTCCAGCAGTTCACCGGACGTTTGCCTCTGGTGGATACCAACGGGCGCAAACTCCCGATGGGACGGGATACTGAAACGGCTATACGTGCCGGAGTCTTAAAAGGGATGGAATACGAAATTTCAGGTTATATTGAGTCTATGAAGCATAAATATCCTGAACTTTTGGTTTTTTTAACGGGTGGAGATGAATTTTCTTTTGATAGCAGCGTAAAAAGTATCATCTTTGCAGATAGATTTTTAGTGTTGAAAGGATTAAATAGAATTTTAAACTATAATAATGGTAGGATTTAAACACACACTATGTGCGCTTTTGCTCACGATGGTTACCGGAATGGCAATTGCTCAAAATAATACAAACTCTCCTTATACACGATATGGCTATGGCGATTTGTCCGATCAAAGTTTCGGAAATAGCAAGGCGATGGGAGGAATTGCTTTTGGACTCCGTGATGGAGCGCAGATCAATCCATTGAATCCTGCTTCGTATACAGCCATTGACTCTCTGACTTTCATTTTCGAAGGAGGTGTCAGTCTGCAAAATATGAATGTCAATAACGGCGGTGTGAAGCTGAACGCTAAGAACTCTAGTTTTGACTATCTGGCAATGCAATTCCGCTTGCATCCTAGAATAGCAATGAGTGTGGGGCTATTGCCTTTCTCAAGTGTCGGATATAATGTGTCGGAAAGTCATAGCGGTACTGCGGAAACAACACCTGGCGCCAATGACGCGACGCCGGACTATACAAAGACTCTTGCCGGAGATGGCGGGTTGCACCAGTTGTATGCGGGAGTAGGAGTGAAGGTTTTAAAGAATTTGTCTTTGGGAGTCAATGTTTCTTATTTTTGGGGAGATATCACTCGTTCATTGACAATGCTTTATCCGAATACATCTTCTTCTTATTCATTTGTGAGACAGAATGCTGTGTCTGTTTCTGATTATAAGTTGGATTTTGGCGCACAGTATACGCAGGACTTTGGCAAAAAACATTCGGTGACAATCGGTGCGGTTTATTCGCCGAAGCATAATTTGAATAACGATGTAACGGTAACCACGCAGGCTAGTACAACGGTTAGCAATGAGTTGGATGCAACATTGGGATTGCCTAATTCTTTTGGTGTGGGAGTTACTTACAATTATAATAGGCATTTGACGGTAAGTGTTGATTATAGTCTTCAGAAATGGGCTGATGTAAACTATAAGGGTGATGATGTGGACAATGATATGCATGAAACATATACTTACTGTGACCGTCATAAAATATCAATGGGTGCGGAGTACATTCCTAATTTGATAGGACGCTCTTATCTTGCCCATATTAAATATCGTTTGGGAGCTTATTATACGACTCCGTATTATAAGATCAACGGTGAGAGGGCTTCCCGCGAATATGGCATAACTGCCGGTTTCGGTTTGCCTGTTCCTCGTTCGCGTTCCATTCTCAGCATCAGTGGACAGTTTGTACATGTCAAAGGGTTGGAAACGAATATGGTGAACGAAAACATCTTCCGTGTGAGCATTGGATTGACATTCAATGAACGTTGGTTCTTCAAGCGCAGAGTGGAATAATTAGTTGAAACAAAGCGAGAGAGAATAGACGACTTTATAATAACAACTAAAATTTAAATACAATGAAGATTAAAACGCTTGTGGCTATGTTGTTCCTTTCAGCAGGGGCAACTACTGTGGTAGCACAGGATGCGAACTGTAATTCGAACAGTAGTATATCGCATGAAGCTGTGCGTGCAGGTAACTTTAAAGATGCGTACATGCCATGGAAAGCAGTGTTGGAAAATTGCCCGACACTTCGTTTCTATACTTTTACGGATGGATATAAAATTCTAAAAGGCTTGATGGGGCAGATCAAGGATAAGAACAATCCGGATTATCAAAAATATTTTAATGAATTGATGAATACGCACGATTTGCGTATCAAATATACGCCTGACTTCCTGGCGAAGGGGACGAGAGTATCTTCTCCTGAAGAGGCATTGGGCATCAAAGCTGTAGATTATATTGCTTTTACTCCGAAGCTCGATGTTAATCAGGCTTATCAGTGGTTGAGCCAGTCTGTCAACGCAGTGAAAGGTGAATCGGCTGCTGCTACTTTATTCTATTTCCTGCAGATGTCATTGGATAAACTGAAAGCGGATCCTACTCATAAAGAACAATTCATACAGGATTATCTGGCTGCTTCTGAGTATGCAGATGCGGCTATTGCTGCTGAAACTAAGGAAGCGAACAAGAAAATTTACATGGGTATTAAAGACAATTTAGTAGCTTTGTTTGTGAATAGTGGAACAGCTGACTGTGAATCGTTGCAAGGTATTTACGGACCGAAAGTGGAAGCTAACCAAACAGATCTGGCGTACTTGAAGAAAGTAATCGATATCATGAAAATGATGAAATGTACTGAAAGTGAAGCATATTTGCAGGCATCATTCTATGCTTATAAAATGGAACCTACTGCCGAAGCTGCCACAGGATGTGCATATCAGGCATTCAAGAAAGGTGATATCGACAGTGCTGTGAAGTTCTTTGACGAAGCAGTGAACTTGGAGACTGACAATTTGAAGAAAGCAGAAAAGGCGTATGCGGCAGCAGCGGTATTGGCTTCCGCCAAGAAACTGTCTCAGGCTAGATCTTATTGCCAGAAGGCCATCAGCTTCAACGAAAATTATGGTGCTCCTTACATTCTGATAGCCAACCTTTATGCGATGAGTCCTAACTGGAGCGATGAATCCGCTCTGAACAAGTGTACTTATTTTGCAGTGATTGACAAACTGCAACGTGCAAAGGCGGTAGATCCTAGTGTGGCTGAAGAAGCGAACAAGTTGATTGGCAGATATTCTGCTCATACTCCGCAGGCTAAAGACCTTTTCATGTTAGGTTATAAAGCCGGTGACCGCATCACTATCGGCGGTTGGATCGGAGAGACTACAACGATTAGATAAATGTATGTTGCGAAAACGAAGAAAACGTTTATTGCATAAAAGCATGAGCATAACAATTGTCCTGGGGACAATTGTTATGCTTCTTTTATTTCCTTCCTGTGGCGGCAAGTCGAAAGCGATAGGTGAAGCTATCACTGAACGGGATTCTCTTCCGATGATGAGTACGCTAGGGGTCACTACCCTTATATCCGATTCCGGAGTGACACGTTATAGAGTGAATACGGAAGAGTGGCAGGTGTTCGACCGAAAGAAACCTTCTTATTGGGCATTTGAAAAAGGAGTATATCTGGAACAGTTTGACTCTATCTTTCATATAGAAGCCAGTATCAAAGCGGATACTGCCTACTACTATGACAAAGAAAGGCTTTGGAAGCTGATAGGGAACGTAGATATACAGAACCGGAAAGGCGAACGTTTCAATACGGAATTGTTATATTGGAACGAAGCTACCCAGAAGGTGTATTCTGACAAGTTTATACGTATTCAGCAGCCGGACCGTACTATCACCGGGCATGGCTTCGACTCCAACCAGCAAATGACAGTTTACACCATTCAGAATATAGAGGGTATTTTTTATGTGGATGATGAAGCGGGCACCACGCAGCCGGAACTGAAAGCCTTGCCGGATTCCGTGAAAAAAGATTCTGTGAAATAAGCTATGAATATTTATATCTCTCTAATTATCACTATGGTTTTCTCCGCCTTCTTTTCGGGAATGGAGATAGCTTTTGTCTCGGTAGACAAACTGCGCTTTGAAATGGAACGCAAAGGGGGAGTCACTTCCCGCATCCTGTCTGTCTTTTTCAAGAATCCGAATGAGTTTATCTCCACTATGCTGGTGGGCAACAATATAGCCTTGGTTATCTACGGTATTCTGATGGCACAGATTATCGGAGACAATTTATTGTCGGGATTCATAGAAAATCACTTCCTTATGGTACTGGCGCAGACCGTTATCTCTACCTTAATCATCCTGGTAACCGGAGAGTTTTTGCCGAAAACATTGTTTAAGATCAATCCCAATTTGGTACTGAACGTTTTTGCCGTTCCGCTTATTGTCTGTTACATTATTTTGTATCCCGTCTCCAAATTGTCCTCCGGACTGTCTTGTTTGTTCCTTCGCATTTTTGGCATGAAAGTGAATAAGGAAGCGTCTGATATCGCATTCGGAAAAGTCGATCTGGATTACTTTGTACAGAGTAGTATCGACAATGCCGAGAATGAAGAAGAGTTGGATACGGAAGTAAAAATATTTCAGAACGCGCTTGATTTCTCGAATATAAAAATACGCGACTGCATTGTTCCGCGTACGGAGGTGGTAGCTGTCGATCTGACAACCTCGTTGGACGAACTGAAAAACCGTTTCATAGAGTCCGGTATCTCCAAGATAATCGTATACGACGGGAATATCGACAATGTAGTCGGTTATATCCATTCTTCGGAAATGTTTCGTGCCCCGAAAGACTGGCACGACAATGTGAAGCAAGTGCCGATTGTGCCTGAAACAATGTCGGCTCATAAGCTGATGAAGCTGTTTATGCAGCAGAAGAAGACGATTGCCGTAGTGGTAGACGAATTTGGCGGCACGTCCGGCATTGTGTCCTTGGAAGACCTGGTGGAAGAGATTTTCGGTGATATAGAGGACGAGCACGATAATACCTCCTATATCTGCAAGCAGATAGACGAACATGAGTATGTGCTGGCCGCCCGTCTGGAAATAGAGAAGGTGAATGAGACGTTCGGACTCGACCTGCCCGAATCGGATGATTATCTGACGGTAGGAGGGTTGATCCTGAGCCAATATCAGAGCTTCCCGAAATTACATGAAGTGATTCAGATCGGACGTTATCAATTCAAGATAATCAAGGTGACGGCGACGAAAATCGAACTTGTTCGTTTAAAAGTCTTGGAATAATGACGATAATCAAGAAATTTTTAGCTAATAAATAGAAGCATATTAGCATTTTTTGTATCTTCGTGCGCTAAAACGACAAAAGAAAGAAATAATAATAAACATAAATCGTATTAATCAAAATGGCAACGTTACAAAACATTAGGTCGAAAGGACCTCTATTGGTGATTGTTATCGGCTTGGCGCTGTTTGCTTTCATTGCGGGTGACGCATGGAAAGTGATGCAGCCGCATCAGGCGCATGACGTAGGTGAGGTGAACGGAGACGCTCTTTCCGCTCAGGAGTATCAGAATTTGGTGGAAGAATATACCGAAGTGGTGAAACTCATGCGTGGAGTGAACGCCTTGAACGACGAACAAACCAACCAGGTGCGTGATGAAGTATGGCGTTCATACGTAAACAATAAACTGATCGAAAAGGAAGCAAAAGCTTTGGGGCTCACTGTCTCCACTGCTGAAATTCAGGATATTCTGAAAGCTGGTGTACATCCTCTGCTGAGACAGACTCCTTTCCAAAATCCGCAAACAGGCAACTTCGATAAGGATATGTTGAACAAGTTCCTTGTTGAATATGCTAAGATGAACGAATCACAGATGCCGGCACAGTATGCCGAACAATACAATAATATGTATAAATACTGGTCGTTTATTCAGAAAACTTTGATTCAAAGTCGTTTAGCTGAAAAATACCAGGCTTTGGTCGCTAAAGCTCTTTTTTCTAACCCGGTAGAGGCTCAGGACGCTTTCGACGCAAGAGTGAATCAATACAATGTGTTGCTGGCAGGCATTCCTTACTCTTCAGTAGTAGATTCTACAATCGTTGTGAAAGAATCGGAACTGAAAGAACTGTATAACAAGAAGAAAGAACAATTCAAGCAATATCAGGAAACTCGTGACATCAAGTACATCGATGTACAGGTGACTGCAAGCCCTGAGGACAGAGCTGCTATCCAGAAAGAAGTGGACGAGGCAACTGCTCAGTTGGCTACTACAACAGACGATTACACTTCTTTTATCCGCTCGGTAGGTTCGGATGCTCCGTACGTAGACTTGTTCTATAACAAGACTGCTTTCCCGTCGGATGTAGTGGCACGTTTGGACTCTGCTTCCGTAGGTGCGGTATACGGTCCTTACTACAATGGTGCCGATAACACAATCAACTCTTTCAAGATTGTTGCTAAGGCTGCCGTTGCCGACTCTGTCGAATTCCGCCAGATTCAGGTATACGTGGAAGACGCGTTGAAAACAAAGACATTGGCAGACAGTATCTACAATGCGATTAAAGGTGGCGCCAACTTCGTGGAGCTGGCTAAAAAATACGGTCAGACCGGTGATTCTAATTGGTTGACTGCCGCTCAGTACGAAGGTGCGCAGATCGACGGTGATAACCTGAAATTCATCTCTGCCATCAACAATACAGGTGTGAACGAATTGGTGAACTTACCGATGGGACAAGCAAACGTAATTCTGCAAGTAACCAACAAGAAAGCTGTAAAAGACAAATATAAAGTAGCTGTTGTCAAGCGTGAAGTAGAGTTCAGTAAAGAAACTTACAATCGTGCTTACAATGATTTCAGCCAGTTTATCGCAGCCAATCCCAGTGTTGAGAAGATGGTGGCTAACGCTGAAGAAGCCGGATACAGATTGCTTGACAGAGCAGATTTGAACAGCTCTGAACACGGTATCGGTGGCGTGAGAGGTACTAAAGAAGCTTTGAGATGGGCATTTGATAAAGCTGAACCGGGTGAAGTTTCCGGCCTGTACGAATGTGGCGAAAGCGATCACATGATGGTTGTAGGCTTGGTGAGCATCAAACCGGAAGGATACCGCTCTTTGAAGTCTGTACAGGATCAGTTGAGAGCTGAAATCGTAAAAGACAAGAAGGCTGAAAAGATTATGGCGGATATGAAATCGGCAAATGCCACTTCATTCGACCAATACAAGTCTATGACTAACGCTGTAAGCGATTCTTTGAAGATGGTTACCTTCGCCGCTCCTGCTTATGTTTCCGCATTGCGCAGCAGTGAACCGTTGGTAGGCGCCTATGCTTCTGTTGCTGAAATGAACAAGTTGAGCACACCTATCAAAGGTAATGCCGGAGTATTTGTATTGCAAGTTTACGGCAAGGACAAACTGAACGAGACATTTGACGCGAAAACGGAAGAAGCTACGTTGGCTAATATGCACGCTCGCTTCGCCAGCCGTCTGATGAACGACTTGTATCTGAAAGCAAATGTAAAGGATACACGCTTCCTGTTCTTCTAACTTATTTCACCACAGAGGACACTGAAGGTGAAAAGAATATAGAGATGTGAAGAGAACATAGAGAACTCGAAGTTATTATATAATCAGGCATAAATTATACGTATCAGAAGAATACGTATAATTTATGCCTGATTTTTTTCTCTGTGTCCTCTGTGCACTCTGTGGTGAATAAGCGAATTTTGTTAACTTTTACATTATCACTATACGGAAATCGACTTTATTTCCTTACATTTGCAGATATAAACCATCAACAGAAAGAAGAATGTCTAAATATCCCCTTTTAGGAATGACCCTCGTAGAGCTTCAAGCATTGGCAAAAAGACTGGGAATGCCCGGTTTTGCCGCCAAGCAGATTGCGTCCTGGCTTTACGAAAAGAAGGTGACCTCGATTGATGAGATGACTAATTTGTCATTGAAACACCGTGAGTTGCTTAAACAGAACTATGAGGTAGGAGTATTCCCTCCTGTGGATGAAATGCGTTCTGTGGACGGCACGGTGAAGTATCTGTACAGAGTGGGCGATAACCATTTTGTTGAATCAGTTTATATTCCGGATGACGACCGGGCGACGTTATGTGTCTCTTCACAGGTCGGTTGCAAGATGAACTGTAAGTTCTGTATGACCGGCAAACAAGGCTTTACCGCCAATCTGACTGCCAATCAGATAATCAATCAGATCCATTCATTGCCGGAGCGTGACAAATTGACCAACGTAGTGATGATGGGGATGGGCGAGCCGCTTGATAACCTCGATGAAGTACTTAAGGCATTGGAAGTGCTGACCGCCTCTTACGGTTACGCATGGAGTCCGAAGCGTATCACTCTTTCTACAGTAGGACTGCGGAAAGGACTGCGGCGGTTTATCGAAGAAAGCGATTGCCATTTGGCTATCAGCCTGCATTCTCCGGTGGCGGCCCAGCGTTCCGAGTTAATGTCGGCGGAAAAAGCGTTCTCTATTACCGAAATGGTGGAACTGTTAAAAAACTATGATTTTAGCAAACAGCGTCGACTTTCATTTGAATATATTGTTTTTAAAGGACTCAATGATTCGCAGATATATGCCAAAGAGTTGCTGAAGCTCCTTCGCGGATTGGATTGCAGAATCAATCTGATTCGTTTTCATGCCATACCGGGCGTAGAACTTGAGGGAGCGGATATGGATACGATGACCCGTTTCCGCGATTACTTGACATCGCACGGGCTTTTCACTACGATCCGTGCTTCGCGGGGTGAAGATATCTTTGCAGCTTGCGGTATGTTGTCAACAGCGAAACAGGAGGAAAATAATAAGAGTTAATATATAAAACCGAACATCATGAAAAAGTACTTTTCTTATTTGAGCATTGCTTTGGTAACCTTTGTCTTTGCTTCTTGTGGTCTGAAAGGAAACCACACTTCTAGTGGACGTGCATACGAGCTTTTGGTAGTAGTAGACCACGGTGTTTGGGATCGTGCGGCAGGAAGAGCTTTGCATGATGCACTCGATTCCGATATGCCCGGATTGCCGCAATCGGAACCTTCTTTCCGTATCATGTACACTTCACCCAAAGATTATGACTCTACGCTGAAGTTGATACGCAACATTATTATTGTAGATATACAGGATATATATACAAAGGCCTCTTTCAAATATGCGAAAGATGTGTATGCCAATCCGCAGATGATATTGACTATCCAGGCTCCGAACGAAGAAGAGTTCGAGAAGTTTGTGAAGGAGAACAGACAGACGATTATCAATTTCTTCACCCGTGCGGAAATGAACCGCCAGATCACTTCGCTCGAAAAGAAGCACAGCAGCTTTATTTCAAACAAGGTGGACAGCTTGTTCGGTTGCGATATCTGGCTGCCTGCCGAGCTGACTAATTCAAAGACAGGGGAAGACTTCTTCTGGGCTTCTACCAATACCGGTACTGCCGACCGTAACTTCGTGATGTACTCTTATCCTTATACAGATAAGGATACGTTTACCAAAGAATATTTTGTCCATAAACGTGACTCTGTGATGAAAGCCAACATTCCCGGATTCAAGGAAGGCGTTTATATGGCAACCGACAGCTTGCTGACGGATGTCCGCCCCATCAATGTGCAGAACAGCTACACGATGGAAGCGCGCGGGTTGTGGCGCATGAAAGGTGACTTTATGGGTGGTCCGTATGTGTCGCATACCCGTCTTGACGAGAATAACCAACGAATCATTACAGCAGAAATATTTGTCTATTCACCTGATAAAATGAAACGCAACCTGGTTCGCCAGATGGAAGCCTCTCTGTATACGCTGAAACTTCCGAACGAAGTTCAGCAGAACCAGATTCCATTGGGAGAGGAAACTAAGGAAGCGGAACAAACTAATAAATAAAAACATGGAAGATAACAAAATAAGAATCGGCATTACCCAAGGAGATATAAACGGGGTAGGTTATGAAGTGATCTTAAAGACTTTCTCGGATCCTACTATGCTGGAGTTGTGCACTCCGATTATTTACGGATCGCCGAAAGTGGCTGCCTATCACCGGAAAGCATTGGATGTTCAGGCTAATTTCAGTATAATCAACAGTGCTTCCGAAGCGGGATACAACCGGCTGAGTGTAGTGAACTGTACCGATGATGAGGTAAAAGTGGAATTCTCCAAACCGGATCCTGAAGCCGGTAAAGCTGCATTGGGCGCATTGGAGCGTGCCATCGAAGAATATCGTGAGGGGCTGATTGACGTTATTGTAACGGCACCGATCAATAAACATACCATTCAGTCGGAAGAGTTTTCATTTCCCGGACATACCGAGTATATCGAGGAACGGCTGGGCAATGGCAATAAGTCATTGATGATTCTGATGAAGAATGATTTCCGTGTGGCTTTGGTGACAACGCATATCCCTGTCCGGGAGATTGCGACAACGATTACCAAAGAATTGATTCAAGAAAAGCTGATGATATTTCATCGTTGCCTGAAACAGGATTTCGGTATCGGTGCTCCGCGCATTGCAGTACTGTCGCTCAATCCTCATGCCGGTGATGGTGGTTTGCTGGGAATGGAAGAACAGGAAGTGATCATTCCTGCCATGAAGGAAATGGAAGAAAAAGGAATCCTGTGCTACGGTCCTTATGCGGCCGACGGTTTTATGGGTTCGGGCAATTATACTCACTTTGACGGTATTCTGGCGATGTACCATGATCAGGGATTGGCTCCGTTCAAGGCACTGGCAATGGACGACGGAGTGAACTATACGGCTGGATTGCCGGTGGTTCGCACTTCTCCGGCACACGGAACGGCATACGACATTGCAGGGCAGGGGCTGGCGAGTGAAGACTCTTTCCGTCAGGCAGTCTATGTTGCCATTGATGTATTCCGCAATCGTCAACGGGAAAAAGCGGCCCGTGCGAATCCGTTGCGGAAACAGTATTACGAGAAACGGGATGATAGTGATAAACTGAAGCTGGATACAGTAGACGAAGAGTAAAAGAGTAATGACAAGAGCGGAGTTACAACAAGTGAAACAACGTTTCGGTATTATTGGTAATACCGAAGCTTTATCACGCGCCATTGATATTGCTATTCAAGTGGCTCCTACCGATTTGTCTGTGTTGATTACCGGAGAAAGTGGTGTCGGAAAAGAAAGTTTCCCGCAGATTATTCATCAATATAGCCGGAGAAAGCACGGACAGTATATCGCTGTCAACTGTGGAGCGATTCCGGAAGGCACAATTGATTCCGAACTGTTCGGACATGAGAAAGGCGCGTTTACCGGTGCGATCGGCGAGCGGAAAGGTTATTTCGGAGAAGCCGACGGAGGGACAATCTTCCTTGATGAAGTAGGGGAGTTGCCCATGCCTACTCAGGCGCGGCTGCTCCGTGTGCTGGAGAGCGGTGAGTTTATCAAAGTCGGTTCGTCACGTGTACAAAAGACAGATGTGCGTATTGTGGCGGCTACCAATGTCAATCTTACGCAAGCCATTGCGGAGGGACGTTTCCGTGAAGACCTGTACTATCGGTTGAATACCGTGCCTATCCAGATACCGCCTCTTCGTGAACGCGGAGACGATGTACTTCTGTTGTTCCGTAAGTTTGCCGCCGACTTTGCAGAGAAATACAGAATGCCGGCCATTCAGTTGACGGAAGACGCAAAGAAAGAATTGCTGGCCTATCCGTGGCCGGGAAATGTGCGCCAGTTGAAGAATATCACCGAGCAGATTTCGATTATTGAAACTAACAGGGAGATTAACGCTGCCATCTTGCAGACTTATCTTCCCGCGCAGAATACACAACGTCTTCCCGCATTGCTGGGTACACGTGAGAGCAAGGGTTTTGAAAGCGAGCGGGAGATTCTTTATTCCGTTCTGTTCGATATGCGGCAGGAAGTGGCGGAACTGAAAAAGATGGTGCACAATCTGATGGCTGAACGTGCCGGACAGGTAAGCCCGGTCAGTGCGGTGGTTGCCACTCCGGTAGTGACGGCGCAACCTTCGGTTCCTGCCATTATTCATCCGGTGCAGCAACCGGCTGTCTGCAAAGATGATGACGATATTCAGGACACGGAAGAATATGTGGAAGAGTCCCTGTCGCTGGATGAAGTAGAAAAAGAAATGATATGCAAAGCACTTGAGAGACATCATGGAAAACGGAAGAGTGCGGCTAAGGATTTGAACATTTCCGAGCGTACACTTTATAGAAAAATAAAAGAATATGATTTGGATTAAAAAGATAACACGCCCTCTGCTGCTGGCGGTTTTGCCATTGGCGGTCATCGCGTGCACTGTTTCCTATAAGTTTAACGGCTCATCTATCAACTATGATAAGGTGAAGACGATTTCCATTGCCGATTTCCCGATAAAGTCGGAGTATGTGTATGCCCCGTTGGCGACGAAGTTCAATGAAGACCTGAAAGATATATTTATCCGCCAGACCCGTCTGCAATTGCTGAAGCCGAATCAGAACGCGGACTTGCAGATTGACGGTGAGATCACGGGATATAATCAGTATAACCAGGCGGTGTCCGCCGATGGTTATTCTTCGGAAACGAAGCTGACCATCACGGTGAACGTCCGTTTTGTCAACAACACAAATCATGCCGAAGACTTTGAACAGCAGTTCTCCGCTTTCCGTACCTACGACTCCAGCCAATTGCTGACTGCCGTGCAGGACGGGCTGATAGCTGAAATGTCAAAAGAGATCACCGACCAAATATTCAATGCAACCGTAGCAAACTGGTAATATAAATGACTTCTGTTAACTTTCAACAATGGATTCAGCATCCGGAGACGCTGAATAGGGATACTTTGTACGAGTTGCGCAATCTGCTTGCGAGGTATCCGTATTTTCAGTCGCTTCGTCTGTTGTATCTCAAAAATCTGTATATTCTCCATGATATCAGTTTTGGCGGGGAACTGCGAAAGGCCGTTCTCTATATAGCCGACCGACGGAAGTTGTTTCAACTGATTGAAGGCAGCCGTTTCGATCTTCAGTCGCGGAAAAAAGGAGTTCCTTTGACTGAGGTTCTGAAAGATGAGCCTTCGGTAGACCGTACATTGGCTTTGATTGACGCTTTCCTGGCTACGGCACCGGAGGAAGTGACCGCCCAAACCGGCTTCGACTATTCGATGGACTATACTTCCTATCTGCTTGAGGAGACTCCCGGAACGGATGAATCGACGGAAGAAGCGCCTAAGCTAAAGGGATTTGAACTGATTGATGATTTCATAGAAAAGAGTGAAAGCGACGCTCCGTTGCATATAAAACCTTTGCGGGAGGAATCGGATGCAATGAGTGATGAATCGAATACGGTGAGTGGGGAAGAAGAGGAGGATGATAGCTGTTTTACAGAAACTTTGGCTAAAATCTATGTTAAACAGCAACGATATTCAAAAGCTCTTGAAATAATTAAAAAATTAAGCTTGAAATATCCAAAAAAAAATGCTTACTTTGCAGACCAAATCAGATTTTTGGAGAAATTGATTATTAACGCTAATTCAAAATAACTAAAAATGTACTTATTATTCGTTATCTTAATGGTGATTGCAGCCCTGTTGATGTGCTTCATCGTGCTGATTCAGAACTCAAAAGGAGGCGGACTTGCTTCCGGTTTTTCTTCATCTAACGCTATTATGGGCGTGCGCAAGACTACAGATTTTCTTGAAAAAGCAACATGGGGTTTGGCTATCTTTATGGTTGTAATGAGCATTGCTACCGCTTATGTGGTTCCTAGTTCGGCTGTTGCTACAGACGCAGTGTTGGAACAGGCACAGAAGGAACAACAGACTAACCCGTATAACTTGCCCGCAGGTACAGCTGCACCGCAAACAGAAGCTCCTGCTGCTGATGCGCCAGCTACCGAGACTCCGGCGCCAGCTACTGAAACTCCTGCTCCTGCAGCAGAATAATTAATAATTTGCCGTTATGCCAGTTTTCGTTCGGCGTTTCGCAGTACATTGGCATATTAGCATATTGTCACATTAACATATTGTTAGGCGCGGATTACGCGGATTACACGGATTCTCAATGTTCCGGGTGGTCAGTGTAATCCGCGCTTAATTGTTTTAGATTATTAATCACTTTTTAAATATAACAATGACAGAACAATTAAAAAAGAAATTGAATGACTCCGCAGTGTTACGCTGGAGTGTTCTTGCATTGGTCGCTTTTACTATGCTATGCGGCTATTTCCTCACTGACGTAATGTCTCCGCTAAAACCCATGCTTGAAAAAGAATTATTATGGGATAGCCTTGATTACGGTTTCTTCACAAGTGCATACGGCTGGTTTAACGTATTCTTGTTGATGTTGATCTTCGGCGGTATCATTCTGGATAAGATGGGTGTCCGTTTTACCGGAATGGGGGCGTGTCTGTTGATGGTATTCGGCTGTGGATTGAAATACTACGCCATTTCTACTACCTTCCCCGAAGGCGCCATGCTTTTCGGCTTCAAGACTCAAGTGACTCTTGCCGCACTGGGATATGCCATCTTCGGTGTAGGTGTCGAGATTGCGGGAATCACTGTTTCCAAGATTATCGTCAAATGGTTTAAGGGTAAAGAAATGGCGTTGGCTATGGGACTTGAAATGGCTACGGCACGTATCGGGACGACTTTGGCCATGGTGATGACTGTTCCTTTGGCGGACTTCTTCGGATATACGGACGAAGGCGGTGCGTTCCATACCAATATTCCTGCTCCTATTTTGTTTTGTCTCATAATGTTGTGTGTAGGTACAATTGCCTTCTTCATTTATACTTTCTACGATAAGAAACTGGATGCGTCGTTGGATGCGGAAGGATTGGAACCGGAAGAGCCGTTCCGTATGAAAGATATTGTGTATATTATTACCAACAAGGGATTCTGGTTGATTGCCCTTCTGTGCGTGCTGTTCTATTCGGCTGTGTTCCCGTTCATCAAGTATGCCGCCGATTTGATGGTTCAGAAGTATAGCGTGGACCCGAAATTGGCGGGAACTATTCCCGGGCTGCTGCCGATCGGCGCTATTGTGTTGACACCGCTGTTCGGTTCCTTGTATGACCGTATCGGTAAGGGGGCTACATTGATGGTTATCGGATCTGTCATGTTGATATTCGTGCATACCATGTTCGCTCTGCCTATCCTGAATGTATGGTGGTTTGCTACGATTATCATGATTATCTTGGGATTTGCTTTCTCATTGGTACCTTCGGCCATGTGGCCTTCTGTTCCGAAGATCATTCCGGAAAAACAATTGGGTACGGCTTATGCCTTGATCTTCTGGGTACAGAATTGGGGATTGATGGGTGTGCCTTTGTTGATCGGATGGGTACTGAATTCTTATTGCAAAGGTCCGGTAGTAGATGGCGCGCAAACCTATGACTATACATTGCCGATGAGTATTTTTGCTCTCTTTGGCATATTGGCTTTGATCATTGCTTTGATGTTGAAAGCAGAGAACAGAAAGAAAGGTTACGGTTTGGAAGAAGCAAATATTCAGAAATAAAAACGATGGCTGCCAAAGAGAAAACAAACCTGTTAGAGGTTATTCCCTGTCGCAGTGAACATATAACAGCAGAATGGGAAGGGGAGACTATTGTGCTCTCCTTTCCCCGTTTTAAGTATTCGTGGATGCAACGCTTTCTTGTACCGAAAGGGATGTCGAAAGAGCGTCGGATATATTTGGAGGAACACGGTACGGCTGTATGGGAACTGATAGATGGGAAACGTACGGTACGTGAGATTATAGAGAAACTCGCAGACCACTTCCATCATGAAGCGGGCTACGAGTCGCGTATCACTATCTATCTTTCTCAGATGCAGAAAGACGGATTTATAAAGTTAATGAAGTCGATTGAGTAAAGAGAAGAAAATTATATGGATAACGTGTTCCTTCTATTTTCCTTCTTCTCTGTCCACTTTAAGCAATCCTCCGGTATTCGGGTCAAAGTACACTTTGATAGTCGAGTTCTTATTGAATAGAACCGGAGCCAGATACTCTATTATACCAAACTGAGTGACAGGAAGTTCACCTTCATAAAGTTTCTTCTTTCCGTCGGTCAGTGTAACCAATGCCTGTCCGGGTACATTGTAAGCGATTCCTTCCAAGTCTTTTTTCTTCTTTCCGTCTTCTTGCGGTATTTTTACCGTTTTCAAGTCTTTCAAGCTGATATAGAACGGAGTTCCTGCCAAATCGTTGTTGGCAACCACGCCCAGTTTCTTGGAAAAGCGGAAAGCCACTTCATTACTGAACTCTTTATCCGGTGTAAGGCGTACGGTGAATGTCTTTTCTTCTTTTTCCCGTATGCCGGAGAACATTTTTGTCATGGCTTCTTCCTGCAAGTTCAGATTGTCTATCATGATTTTGAGCTGTGCGCCGTCCGACGGCATATTGTCGGCCTGTCCGCGTAATAATGCGTTTTTGCTTTCACGGATATTATAGATTTCTTTGGCTACCAGTTCCGCCATCTTAGCGGTGGAGTTTGCCATCAGAATCTCTTCGGTCAAGAAGTCGCGGGGATTGGCGCTCATCTGCCCGGCAGGAGCGGTCGGAGTATTCTTCTTTGCAGAACTGTTTTGGCTGTAAGGCACGTTGATGGACTTTACGATACCATCCTCAGTCAGTTCCATAAGAGGAGCTACCGTTTTATCTTTCAATTTCACAAAGTAAGTAGCGTCGCCATTGGGCACTCCTACGGATTTCACTTTTACGCTTGCCAGTTCCCAATACACTTCGGGATCGGTAGAGACGTTGTTCAACCGTAAATAGCGGTCGGCGTACTTACTGAATTCACCCGGAGTATACTTCACTTTATTCGCTTTTATTTCAAGCTCTATTTGAGTTTTAGGAAGACTATATACCACTCCGTAGTCTTTTCCACGAGTGACTCCTGTCAATACTTCGGTCTGTGCGTAGGCGGAAGTCGTCATCAGCAGACCCGCCGCTATAATCAGTTTTTTCATATTCGGTTCTTTTTTTAACTGTTTTGAAAACAAAGTTAATGAAGTTATTGAAATAAACACTAAGTTCTTAACTTTTATTCGCTTACAAGCCGCCAAGCTGCGGGCAGGCAGGTGATAATATCACTTGCAATCAGCCCGGTCATACCTTGTTTCTTCTGTGCGATGTCTCCTGCCAATCCGTGAATGTACGTACCTATTTTGGCAGCTTCGTCACTGGAGTAGCCCTGTGCGAGCAGCGCCAGAATCACTCCTGTCAGCACATCGCCGCTACCTCCGGTTGCCATTCCCGGATTTCCGGTCGGATTGAAGAAACATTTGCCTTCGGGAGTAATGATGGCGGAGTAGGCACCTTTTAGAACGATGTGAACATGGGCGGTATGGGCAAGCTCACAAGCCTTCGTCAATCGCTCGTAAGAATCCTGACATTTGCCGGTCAGGCGTTCCAGCTCCTTCGGGTGGGGAGTGAGGATAGAGCCTTTCGGCAGATGTGTGAGTGTATGGCGATGATTGGCAAGGATATTCAGTGCATCGGCGTCCAATACTACGGGAGTCTGGCAATGTTCCAGTTGCTCTATCAGGGCAGCTTCTGTTTCCTCGTTCCGTCCCAGTCCCGGACCTATGCCGACTGCTTGGTAATCATCGGTGTCGGTCGGCACGGCGAAATAGTTTTCGCTGGCGTCCGTCTCTACCATAGCCTCCGGTGCGGACATTTGCAAAATATCATAATTGCATATCGGGGCATGTACGGTCAGTAATCCTACGCCGGAACGGAGGCAGGCGCGGGCGGCAAGTACGGAGGCTCCCGCCATTCCTTTTGACCCTGCTATCAGCAGTGCGTGACCGAAGTTCCCTTTGTGTGCAAACTGTTTGCGTGGCTTGATAAGTGAACGGATTTCTTCTATCTCTAGCATTTCGTAGTTTGTCTCCGTTTCTTCGATTCCTTCTTCGCTCAACTGGATATCCAACAATTCCCATTCACCGACAAACTCTGTATTTTCGGCAAAGAGGAAGGCAAGTTTCGGTAGTTGCAGGCTGAAAGTAACGTCTGCACGGATGATATTGCTTTTCACGTTGAATGTGTTCTCTTCTCCCATCAGCCCCGAAGGAATATCGATGGCAACGACTGTGGCGGGAGAAGCATTGATGTATTTTACTACGGCAGCGAAACCTCCGCTTAACGGCTTGTTCAGTCCCGACCCGAATAGCCCGTCGATCACCAAATGTTCCGATGTCAGAGTCGGCGGTACGAACTGCGTACTGATTTCGTGGAATGTAACTTCTTCCATCATTTCCACCAATTCCTTGTTCGTCTGGCAGTCGGGTGAAAGATTTCCTTTAGTATTAAAGAGGTATACTTCTGTCTTATATCCTTTTTCAGCCATCATGCGGGCTATGGCTAACGCGTCTCCGCCATTGTTTCCCGGTCCGGCAAAAACGGTGACGGGGGTATCCGTGCTCCATCTGTCTGTGATGGCTTTTGTCAGTACTGTTGCCGCACGTTCCATCAGGTCAATTGATGCAATCGGTTCGTGCTCAATGGTATAAGCATCCAATTTCTTGATACTGCTGCTTGGAAATATTTTCATTGTGATGTTCTTTTTTAGTTTTTTACCCACAAATGTACATGATTCTTCTGACTTTTCCGGTTTGTTATAGGAAGAAAACACATTTATTGTAGGTAGACGACCGGCAGAATATAGGTCGATAAGTTTTTTCTACGGGATATAAAGTTCTTTTGTATAGGTAATAAACTTTCTTTTATCAGTAATAAAACTATAAACGAAGCCTCTGATTATATAAATGAAACTTTCGTTTATATAATCAAAGCCTTCGTTTTTATAAACGCAAGCTTCGTTTATAGTTTAGGAATAGTAGAAAAGAACTTTATAACCTATCGTTAGTAAGTTTACATTCAATAGAGAGTAACTTTTTTAAGGCATTTTATTTAGTTTTTTGTACCTTTGCGCTCCATAAACTACTAAAAAATAAACTCATGAGCGCATTGAAAGGGCATCCTAAAGGCCTTTACCTGATTTTTGCAACAAGCACGGCAGAACGCTTCAGCTACTACGGTATGCGTGCGATTTTCATTCTCTTTCTGACTCAAGCTTTATTGTTTGATAAAGAAGCGGCCGCGTCTATTTACGGCAGCTATACCGGATTGGTTTATCTGACTCCGTTGATTGGCGGATATATAGCCGATAAATATTGGGGCATTCGCCGTTCAGTGTTCTGGGGTGCGGTGATGATGGCCGTCGGGCAGTTCCTGATGTTTATGAGTGCTTCCACATTGAATAATACCGAACTAGCACATTGGCTGATGTATGGCGGACTCGGCTTTTTGATTCTGGGTAACGGTTGCTTTAAGCCGACGGTATCATCGCTGGTTGGACAGCTTTACGAGCCGGGCGACAAACGGTTGGATGCGGCATATACCATTTTCTATATGGGAGTGAATGTCGGTTCTTTTGCTGCTCCGTTGATTTGCGGTTACTTGGGAGATACCGGCGATCCACATGATTTTAAATGGGGATTTCTGGCAGCCGGAATCATGACGCTATTTACCGTCGTACTTTTTGAGACCCAAAAGAATAAATATCTTTTCTCTCCATCCGGCGAAGCTATCGGTATCATTCCTGATGCAAAACGTGAGAAGAAAGAAGATAAAGCCGATCACATCTCTCACCCGAAGATGGACGCACGGACAAAAATACGCAATCTCATAATAATAACTGTCTTGGCTGCTGTTCTATTGGCATTCTTTGGTTACATATTCACAGGCGACTGGATTAGTGTCGGTATTTTCACGGCTTGCATCGTCTTTCCGGTACTTATTCTGTTGGATGGTTCGTTGACAAAGATAGAGCGTAGCCGTATTTTTGTCATTTATATCGTCGCTTTTTTTGTGATTTTCTTCTGGGCTGCCTATGAACAGGCGGGAGCTTCTCTGACCCTTTTTGCCTCCGAACAGACCAACCGCGATATTTTAGGTTGGGAAATGCCTGCTTCCTGGTTTCAATCCTTTAATCCGCTTTTCGTCGTTGTACTGGCTTACATCATGCCGGGAGTATGGAGTTTCCTGAACAAACGGAAAATGGAACCTTCTTCCCCTACTAAGCAGGCTATCGGCCTCCTGCTACTCTCTTTGGGATATCTTTTCATCTGTTTCGGAGTGAAAGATGCGGTTCCGGGAGTGAAAGTAAGTATGATTTGGCTGACGGGACTTTACTTTATCCACACTATGGGTGAAATTGCCCTGTCGCCTATCGGGCTTTCTATGGTGAACAAACTGAGTCCGTTGCGTTTTGCTTCCCTGATGATGGGTATATGGTATCTTTCCACTGCCACCGCCAACAAATTTGCCGGTATGTTGAGCGGCCTTTATCCCGAAGATGGAAAAGTAAAGACCATTCTGGGCTTCCAGATTGCGACGATGTACGATTTCTTTATGGTATTTGTGGTAATGTCGGGCGTCGCCTCACTGATTCTGTTCCTGCTGTCGAAGAAATTACAGAAGATGATGCACGGAGTAGAATAAGGTATTATATGTAGACAATGTGCAAAAAGAAAGTGATTGCCTCATTTTATTATACTATTTCTTTTATAGGATAGAAAAAACTAACATAATATATATGCCGAAATGATTTTTTATTAACTTTGCTCTTGATTTCTTTAATTAAGAGCAAATAGCTTATGGCAAAACTATATGATTTATCAGATAACAGCCGGATTGTAAAAGCGTTGAAAAAAGGAGATTCAACGGCTTTTGAGGCTGTGTATAAAGCATATAGTGGTTTGCTGCGTACTTATGCAACAAATATTTTACAAGATACCGATGCGGCTTATGAAGTGGTGCAAGATGCTTTCATGGCTATTTGGCTAAATCGTAAATCGTTGGATGACACGAAATCATTACGGAATTATCTGTTAAGAGCGGTTCATAATAATTCATTAAGATTGATTAAAGCGGAAGAAATACGGAGGGCCCGTGAAGAAAAAGCTATGGAGGAACAAATGATGGATTGGGAGGAAGTGCCTGTTTCTTCACAAAGAAACGAATTGTTGATTCCTGCCATAGAACGTCTGCCGGAACAGAGCCGCAAAGTACTTCAAATGAGTTATTGGGAAGAAAAGAAAAATGCAGTTATTGCTGATGAACTATCAATATCTATCCGTACAGTTGAGACTATTTTATATAAAGTAAAGAAGAAGTTGCGGAAGGAAATCAAGAAAAAATAACCTTTTCTCAAAAAAAATATCGAACCGGATACGTAAATTCATCAGGTGCAGTATTATATATAATGAGTAAATTTCATTATATATGGATACAAAACACGATATCCCGCACCGGGAGATAGATGAACAAGACGATGAACTGCTGGAACAATTGTGGAAGCAGTTGCCCGATTCTCAGGAAGATTCTTTTATAGCCGATCATGGATTTAGAGACTTGCAAGGTCGGATTCAGAGAAAACTTCGTATAAAACGCAGGTTTCGTATATTGACAGCCGGTAGTATTGCTGCGGCATTGATTACGGGCGTTTTGATTTTTCGGACACTTATTCCGTCGGAACAGGTTTCTACTGCCATTGCGCAGTTACAGGATATGGGGGTCACTATATCTGATGATCAAGTTATATTAAAGATGGGGAATGAGGTTGTTATGTCCCTTGACAGTGCAGCACGTATTGAGCTGAATACAGCAGATGATGTGGCTCTACAAACTGCTGCCGGTAAAAAGCTGGCGTTGGCAAGTGAGCGTATCTTGAAACTAGAAGTTCCTGCCGGACGTCACTTTCAGATGACTCTGTCGGACGGTACGAAAGTATGGCTGAATGCTTCTTCTACATTGGAGTATCCTGCTTCGTTTGAAGGTAAAAAAGAACGTAGGGTGAGACTGACGGGAGAGGCGTTTTTTGAAGTCAGTCGTAATGAGAAATGTCCGTTTTATGTAGAAACTGGTAATCAGGAGTCTGTACAGGTATTGGGAACTAGCTTTAATATAAATGCCTATCCGGAAAATAGTAAACATTTCACTACGCTTGTAACGGGAAAAATCAGTTATCAGGTAGAGGAGGGGAAAGAACCTGTCATCTTATCTCCTGATCAACAAGTGAGCTTCGATTGTGTGTCTGGAGATATGAAGGTGGCACAAGTAGACGCTTCGGCTTTTGCGGCATGGAAGGATGGCTGGATTTACTTTGAGGATGAAACTCTTCCGGACTTGGCAAAACGCCTTTCAAGGGTATATGGGGTTGAAATAAAGGTTGCCGAGCGATTGAGAAACTATTCCTTTTCCGGGAAAATCAGTTATGAACGTGGAGTTGACTATATTACTCGCCTGATGGAGGAAACCAATGGGGTTGTCTGTGAGGTTGAGAATGGGGTGCTCTGGTTGAGATGAGAGATACAACAATATAAAAAGAATGAGATAAGAGTATGAAAAGGAAGAAAAGTTTTATTCACATTGATTGGAAGATAGGGCTTATATTTCTTGTGTTTTCAGTCTGTTGTCGTACTGTGTATGCTCAAACGGTAAGTGTGGAGCTGAAAAAAGCGACAGTGGCGGAAGCATTGAAGAAGATGAGTGCTGTCACAGGGTATGAATTTTTTTATAATTCAAAACAATTGTCGGAATGTCCGAAGAGGATAACAGCTAATTATCATAATATTTCTTTGGTACAGGCACTTCAAGAAATTCTGTCCGGTACAAATTTCACTTTTAAGGTTGAGAATCGTACTATCATTATTGTTCCGCGACCTGCTTCCGGAAAACAGGAACTGCGGGAAGAAGAGAAGGAAATGGAACTTAAAGGACGGATTATTGATGGAAGTGACCGATCTCCGATGATCGGAGTTTCGGTAATAGTAGGAGGAACAGGACCGGGAATGTCCGGCACGACCACGGATCTGAATGGAGAATTCAGTATAAAGTTACCGGTAGAAGGCTGCGACCTAACTTTCTCTTTTGTCGGTTATGAAAAGATTACGAGACATTTTAACGGAAAGAATGCTTCATCTTTTGCAAATATCGTAATGCAACAACAGTTGCAGGAGATTAAAGATGTGGTGGTTACGGGAATCTATCAACGTAAAAAAGAAAGTTTTACAGGTTCTTCCACAACATTTAAGGGGGAAGAGTTGAAATCGGTAGGTTCGCAGAATGTCTTGCAAAGTTTGCGGACACTCGATCCTTCTTTTAAGATCATGGAAAATAATCAGTTCGGTTCCAATCCTAATCAAATGCCGGATATCGAGATACGGGGAAAAAGCAGTGTAGTAGGGTTGAAGGAAGAATATGGTACAGATCCCAACCAGCCGTTGTTTATTTTAGATGGATTCGAGACTACGCTGGAAACTGTGATGAACCTGAATATGAACCGTGTAGCTTCTGTTACGATATTGAAAGATGCTGCCTCTACGGCTATTTATGGTTCGAAAGCTTCCAATGGAGTAGTGGTAATTGAAACTAAAACACCGGAGAAGGGACGTCTTCAGCTTTCGTATAAAGGAGATTTTGGAGTAGATATAGCCGACTTGTCTGACTATAACCTGATGAATGCCCGTGAAAAATTACAGTTTGAAACATTGGCTGGAGTATATGAGGACAACACCAACAGTCCTTCCAATCAGTTGCGTTTAAATAGCTTGCGGAACGAGCGGCTGAAGGAAATAGAAAGAGGAGTAGATACTTATTGGCTGAAAGAACCGGTACGTAACGGGTTTACGCACAAACACAATATCTATGCAGAAGGTGGTGAAGAAAAGATACGTTATGGAATAGGATTAAGCATAGGTCATGTGAATGGGGTAATGAAAGAATCCGAACGCCAAACGATTGGAGGAAATATCGATTTGATATATCGTACGGGAAAATTTCAGTTCAGCAATAAGCTGACAATTGATTATTTGGAGACGGTCGACCCAACTGTTTCCTTCTCGGAATATGCACAGGCGAATCCTTATTACCGGAAATATAATTCGGCAGGTGAGATAGAAAAATACCTGTACTATCCGGAGGATGGCATAAATGATTCTTCTGTTTCCAATCCGTTATGGAACGCTCATCTGAACAATTATAATAAAGGGCAGGAATTTGGATTTACCAACAATTTTATCATCGAGTGGTTTGCTACACATGATTTTCGTTTAAGAGCCAAATTCGGCCTGACGAAATCGGATGATACGTCGGATGTCCGTTTGTCTCCGTTACATTCACAGTTTGATGATGTAAGTGATACGGAGAAAGGGTTATATACGCACACACAAACCAAAGGATTAGTATATGAAGGGGATCTGGCCGCTACATTTGGTCGTTTATTTGCCGATAAACACATGGTTAATGCTGTGGCCGGATTCAATTTTAGCAGTACCAAAAGAGAAAATTATGGATTCTCAGCCAATGGTTTTACGGATGATCAGTTTGATTCTCCATCTTTTGCCAATAGCTATCCAAACGGGGAAAGTCCGGATTACAGTCGGACGGAGAAACGTGCGGCAAGTTTTTATATCAATGGCGGTTATGCTTATGATAATCGCTACTTGCTTGATTTTAATTATCGTAGCGATGGCGCGTCTATGTTCGGCACGGATAACCGTTTTCGGAATACATGGTCTGTCGGGCTTGGTTGGAATATTCATAATGAGAAGTTCCTCAGAGATAAAGATTTCTTTCAACTTCTCAAGCTGAGAGCTTCTGTCGGAAACCCGGGAAACCAGAATTTTGCCGCTTATCAGGCATTCTCGACTTACAAGTTCAATGGCTGGATGACGAATGTATTCGGAACAGGTGTGATTCTGAATGCATTGGGAAACAAAGACTTGGGATGGCAGGAAACAATCAATTATAATATCGGTACTGATATTACGATGTGGAATAACCGGATCAATGTGACTTTGGATTATTATTGGAAGAATACTGATCCGTTGCTGGCTGTCATCACGACTCCGGGTTCTATGGGAGTGACAAGCCTGACAATGAATGCCGGTATGCAAAAAACAAAAGGTTGGGAAGCTACATTGAAGTTTTCTCCTATTTATCTGCCGGAACAGGGAATCAATTGGAATTTGAGCGTGAATGCAACGCACTCTCGTTCGAAATATGCCAATATCGGTGACTCTTTTAGTGCTTTGAATAAGAGCGGACAGGCTTCATTGGCGGGTACTACCCGTTATTATGACGGGGGAAGTCCTACGGCTATCTGGGCTGTGCGGTCTGCCGGAATAGATTCGGCTACCGGTAAAGAACTCTTTATAAAGAAGGATGGTACATATTCTTTTTCCTATGATGTGAATGACGAAGTAGTGGTAGGAGATACGGAACCTGATATAGAAGGATTGTTCGGGACTACATTCTATTATAAAGGCTTTTCACTCAGCTGTTTTTTCCGTTATCAAATAGGCGGGCAGTTATTCAACACTTCTCTTTTCGACAAGGTAGAGAATATAGGTACAGAAGAAGTGTACAACAATCAAGATAAGCGTGCGCTATACAATCGTTGGTCGGAGTCCAACCGTGAAGCGCAGTTCAAAGGTATATCTATGGTGCAGACTACTGAGAAATCTTCTCGTTTTGTGATGGATGAAAACACACTGACTTGCGAGTCTGTCAGTCTGGGCTATGAGTTCAATCAAGGATTTGTCAAGAAGCTAGGTTTGGCAGCTTTATCTTTACAGGCAAATATGAATGATATATTCCGTTGGTCTACCATTAAGGCAGAACGTGGAATTGATTATCCTTTTGCACGAACGATCTCTTTGTCTATCGGTGCCACCTTTTAAACAATGGAAGAGAAAACTTATAAAAACGAATGAGTTATGAAGAATAAAATATATACAGGTATGTTGCTCGGTTGCTTTCTGCTATGTGGCTGTAGTGACTGGTTGGATGTGAAGCCTTATGATAAGATATCGGATGACGAACTGTTCTCTACGGAGGAGGGATTCCAAAAATTATTGAATGGCGTATATGTGGAATTGAATAATGACAAGCTATACGGATGCGCTTTGACTGTGGAAATGATTGAAATAATGGGAGGTGCTTATACAATAGGGACGGACAATTCCGTGTGGGGAAATTACAAAGATCTTGCCGACTATCAATATGAAACGGAATATTGGCGTGGAAGACTGAGCGAGACGTGGAATGAAGCGTATGCGATGATCTTGAATTGTAATGAGATTCTTGAGAATATGGAGAGCAGGACATCTCTTTTTACCGGTGATAATTATAATATTATACGCGGAGAAGCACTTGCCCTGCGGGCTATGCTACATTTTGACATGCTTCGACTGTTTGGCCCGGTGTATTCACGCAATAAAGATAAGCTGAGTATCCCCTATTATACAGCGCAGACCAATTTGCCGGAAGAACAGCTTCCTGCTTCAGAAGTGATTCGAAAGGTAATAACCGACCTAGAGGAAGCGCGAATCTTATTAGTGAATGATCCGGTAAAGACGGAGGGTACGATGATGAGTGGAGATGTAAATCAGAATTGTAACTTTTTGCGCTATCGTGCTTTACGGATGAATTATTATGCGGTGACAGGATTATTAGCACGTGTTTGTCTGTATGCAAGTAGCAATGATGAGGAAGGTGGAAGTGCAAGAAAGAAAGCATTCAACTATTCTACGGAAATCATAAAAGCGGTAGATAGCGGTATTTTTCCGTTTGTAGATAAAAAACTGGTTACTGGTTCACCGGATGATCCGGACCGTATTTTCTCTTCTGAAGTGATCTTTGCTCTCTCTCATGCAAGCCGTAACCAATTGTTTAAAAATTATTTTGACCCGACTCGTGTTCCTAACTATGTATTCAGAATGGATAATGATCTGATGAATAATCTCATTTTCGGAGGCACAGCTACCGGAGGCAACCAGGACGACTACCGTTATCGAGTGAATTGGGTGGCTTCAGGTTCTAACAGGTATTTCTATAAATATGCGGATATGGAGGATACCGGAAAAATAGAAAATACAATGATTCCAATGTTACGTATAGGTGAGATGTATCTTATTGCAGCCGAGAGCCAGTCTACTTCTTTGACGGCAGGTTCCAGTTATGTCAATACGTTGCGACGGAATCGTGGGGTAACTACTGTTTCATCATTGACCCAAGATTTGCTTGTGTATGAATATATACGTGAGCTATACGGTGAAGGGCAACTCTTTTATCTCTATAAGAGATTGTACAGACCTGTTTTATTCTCGTCCGTATCTAGTAAAAATCCGGAAGCAAGTGATCAGATATTCGTAGTCCCTCTTCCTGATTCGGAAACAGAAAATTGAAAGTAAATGCTTTTAAATGAACAAAATAAGATGTATGATGAAAATGAAAAATAGATATATCGTGGTTTTTCTTAGCCTGCTGATTGGTCTGTCGGCCTGTGACGAACGCGAGCCCGGTACTTTTCAGAATATTAGCGGTATTTATTTTAATAACCGTTCTTCTGCGAGTGCTTTGCAGGATAGCATAGATGTTACTTTTGTCTACGAGAATGGAGATGATATGGAAATTCCTGTGAAAATCCAGTTGTTGGGACGTCCTGTAGATGAGTCCCGCCCGGTAGATATCCGTGTTAGTTCCGAAAATGCTGTAGAGGGAACGGATTATGTGTTGTCGGATAAGGTAGAGATACCGGCCGGAGCTTCAGGTATAAATTATATAGTTACTCTAAAACGCACGGAATCTTTGAAAACAATGAAAAAGACTATTTATATGGAGCTTCGTGCGAACGACTATTTTGCACTTCCTGTAACGGAAGAGATACAAGCTGGAGGAGATACAGTATCTACCTTGCGCTACCGTATTATATTTTCAGATATGTTTACCTCTGCTCCTGTAGCATGGGAAGAAAATCTGTTAGGAGCATTTTCGCAACAGAAGTTTGAATTGATATGTGATGTGCTGGATGTTGCACCGGCTGATTTTAATGACGTGTCGGTAATGACCTTTGCCATGCAGGTATATATTAGTTCGGAAATGACTCAGTATGTGAAGGAACAAGAGGAAAAGAAGAATGCAGGTGAAGAGTTTGATGAAAATGCCTTTGATGGAAATGGAGACCCTTTGACGTTTAAAAAGAACTGATATGATGAAGAATTTGTATAATAATTTATGGAGGATTCTGGTAGCAGGCTTTCTATTGGTGGCTTGTACGGAAGATAAAGGAAATTATGATTACCGTAATCTGACAGAACTTGAAATTTCCGGAGTGGATGATAATATTTCTGTCTTGACGCATAACCGGTTACAATTGACACCGGATTTTGGTACTTCTGCTCTTCCTGACGACAGGTATGAATTTGAGTGGAAGGTAATCAATCAGGATATAGAGAATGAAGTGGAAACTGTGATTGGCAATACTCGCAATTTGGACTATGAAGTAACTTTGAACGCTGATGTATACACCCTGTATTTTACGGTGACGGAGAAGGATACGGGCATATATTGGCAAAAAAATTATACTTTGACTGTCAGCGATACTACTTCTGAAGGTTGGATGGTGCTTTGTTCAGATGAAGAAGGACGTGCACGTTTGGATATGGTTTCTAAGGTTACAGGAGATACATACTTTGATCTTCTGAAAAATTATAGTGAAATCTCTCAATGGAAAGGTCCGCGAAAGATTCAATCTCTTTCATCGACAATGACGGATGCCCAGTCTCCTTTTTACTTGTTGACAGATGATGGAGCTACTCGTTTGGGAAAGAATAATTTCGAGTGGAAGGAAGAATATAATTTCGCTTATGAAGCAGCTGTAAACGGTGCATCTTTGCGTCCTTATTCTATTACTGCTGCTGGTTTGGGTAAAATGATTGTCAGTGGTAAAGAAGCCTATTACTGTGAAAGGGGGATGGGGATAGATGGTCTGTATCAGAGTGTGGTGAATAAGACTTTTGATGTAGCTCCCTACGTGGGGACGAATGTGGCAGCATCAATGTATGTAGCTGTGTATTTACTGTATGATACGACTAATAAATGTTTTATGGCGTATTGTCCGATGATGGCTTATGAAGATTTAGGTAGTCTTGAACCTTTGGTAACGATGGATAAAATGGAAGAAATAGCTACCAGTTTTAAAGGTGATAATGGAGTGGTGCATAGTGTGTCTTATGATTATCCTGAAGGGTATGATTATGTTTATATGGAGAATACGAAATATGATCCGGGTAATGCCAAAATGGGGACAACTTATACTATTCTGACTAAGGATGGCAGGTCTTATCTTTATGGCATTCAGTTGGGGGATTTACTTTTATATGCAGATTGCACTTATGTGTTGGGAAAATCCTATTATGGTGACTTGTCCGGTTGTACGGGAATAGGGGAAGAGGGCACTTTGTATGCTTTTAGCTCTTTGAAAAATTATATGTATTATGCTGTGGACAATACGGTTTACCGGGTCGACTTATCTGTTTCACCTTTGGAAGCAGAACGGCAATTTGCATTGAATGGGGAAACTATTACTTGCCTCAAATTTAATCTTTATCGGGAAAGTGCCAATGCCTCTCGTTCATATGATTTGGTTGTAGGAAGTGTAGATGGTGCTGGAAAGGGAATATTACGGGTTTATGAAGGATTGGAGTCTGAAGGTGATTTCAGTTCTGTTACACCGGAAAAGTATACTGGGTTTGCTCGAATCGTAGACGCTACCTATCGTGAAAGGAATAATTAAATTTTTACTAAAAAGGAAATATATGAGAAATTGTTTATTTGTAGTGTTGTTGGCCGGTTTGATAAGTGCTTGTACCTCTTCCGGTAAACCGGATAACATTGTGGTTACATTTGATGTTAAGAATCCTACAGCTACCGAAGTTGTATTGGTGTATCATAGAACGATAAATTCAGTTCCTCTGAATGAGCAGGGATATGGAGCGGATACAATTTCCGGTGTAAATGCTTTATATGCTAATTTGTTCTATGGCCAGAACGAACGGAAAATATATTTGGAAAAAGGAGATCGTGTACACATTACTTTTGATGGCAATGATTATGTCGGAACGTTTAAGTTTGAAGGTGAAAAGGCACCAGTAATTGATTATCTGAATACTGTTACACTCACGTCGTTGCCGGATGAAACGTATGCTCTTCCTCTGAATGAGTATATGCAGAAAGTAGAGCAGAAAGAACAGGAAGCATATAAATTGCTGAATGTTCGCGGACTGGATGGCATTGGTAATTTTAACAAAATGGAGGCGGCGCGTATTCATTATTCTTATGGAACAGGAGTAGTCATGTATCCGATGGGACATATTATGATGACGCAAGATAGTACTTATCGCCCGGATGAGGCTTATTACGATAATCTCCGGAAGTATATGGTGGAAGATGAGGATTGGCTGGATATGGATGAGTACCGTGACTTTGTTGTGGAACTGTCTCATATACTTGATACTCCTAATCGGGAAGTTACCGACTATTATCCGAAAACCGTTGCTCAAATGCGATACATTGCAGATAATTTCAAGAATGAAAGAGTCAAAGAAGTGTTGCTGAACAGTCTGGCTGCGGAATATGTAGAAAGGTTTGGCATTAAGAATATTACAGATTTGGAAAATATTTATCATACTTATGTGAAGGATACTGTGCTTTTGGCAGATTATCAGGATAAATATGAGAAATGGAATTTGTCTTCTCCCGGTAAGCCTTCTCCGGATTTTCAGGCGGTTGATATAAATGGAAAGTCTTATTCTCTAGCTGATTTTAAAGGAAAGTATCTTTATATAGACTTGTGGGCTACTTGGTGTGGTCCATGTCAGAGGGAATTACCTTTCCTAAAAAAGTTGGAGTCAAAGTTTGAGGGGAAGAATATTACTTTTTTGAGTCTTTCGATAGATCATGATAAGGCAAAGTGGGAGGCAAAAGTAAAAAGTGGAGATTTGTCCGGTGTTCAGTTGCTTATCGGTCGTGGAAGCTCTTTCCAAAGAGCATACAATATTGAGGGAATTCCCCGTTTCTTGCTTTTGGATAAGGAAGGAAAGATTATAAACAATGATATGTTACGTCCTTCATCAGATGATACAGAGCGTATATTGAATACTTTGGAAGGTATCTAAATTTGTTGGATTAATATAAAAATCTGTATGAGAATATTTTGATATACTTTACAAATATTTGTACAACTAATTACTAATTTAAAATTTACTGGTTATGAAAAAAATCTGGTTATTGATGTTGATGGTATGTACAGTGATCGGTACATTTACAGCATGTTCATCTGATGATGATGGTGATCCAACTCCACAACTTCCAGTTAGCGGTGTGAGTATCCCTGCTACAGCAGAAGTTGGTGGTGAGGTTATTATTAGAGGTACAGGATTTACGGCTTCTGGTATTAGCTTGTATTTAGAGAACTCTTCTAAAGAGAAAACAGCAATAGATGCTGCTTTTTCTAATGCAGGAGTTACATTTACTGTCCCTATGTCGTTAGTAGCAGGAGTTTATAATGTGATATTGACACAAAGCGGCAATGAATGGACACTTGGTTCTATTACTTTGACGGATGCAGATAGTCCGATTACGAGTCCTTCGTTGTCCAATGAAGCGGTAAGTCCAGGAAGCGAAGTGACGCTTGGAGGTAGCGGATATGCGGACGGTGATAAGATTGTGTTGAAAGCAGAAGGAGCAGAAGCTATTGAAATTTCCGAAGTTACGGTTACTGCTGATGGATTGACATTCACTTTGCCGACTGATTGTCCCGAAGGAGAATATACCGTAAATCTGGTTCGTGGAGCCAATTCTTGGAAATTGGAGAATGTTGTGCTGAAGGTGCAAAAGGCTATGAGAGTAAAATCCATTAATATGGATATGGGAGAAATGGGCTTTTTACTTCTTGAATTAGGATATGATGCGGAAGGACGTTTGGTCAGCGCTACGACAGATGATAAGCTTTTAAACCGTGAGTTTAAGTATGAAGGAAATACGATAACGGCAATTAGTCTGGATGATACGAAGGAAAATTTAGTTTACACATTGCAAGACGGTAAAATAGTAAAAGCTACCGCTGCCGATAAGTATGATGAAACGGAAGAATTTAATACTTGGAGCTATGAAGGTGATTATTTGTCTTCTGTTACAAATCCTGGAGATTTCTATGAAGGTATGAATCTGACATTTGCGTATAATGCGGACGGTAACTTGGAAGATTTTAATTTTGTCGGCGATGTACATTATACTTATGGAGAGACTTCTATATTGACTGTGCCTAATACAATTGATCCTGCTATCGCAATCCATTTGCCGAATCTTATTTATAGTAAAGAAGATGCTTCTTTAGCATTCTTGTTGAATAAGATAGGAAAAATATCGAAAAAGATCCCTGATTCATTTCAGTTCCCTGTTAGTCAAGATGAAACAACAGGAGAGTTAATTTATCAGACTTATACTGTTACAGCAGTGATGAATAACAATGTGTTGTCAATAGATTGCGGCAATGCTGCGGCTGAAATTGGAATTCCCAATTTATCAATTACCTATGAAAATATAGATGATTAATAAGATATTTGTAATATAACAAGTCAGGGCGAGGAGGTATGTTTGCAAGAGCACATCTCCTCGCTTCTTTATAAAAACGTTCATATAGATTTCACTAAGTAGAATAAAAATTGTATTTTTGCGACAACTTTTTTAAAATAACCGGTTATGGATACCATTCAGATAAAAGACAAACAGTTTACCGTTTCTATTAAGGAACAGGATATTCAGAAAGAAGTGATTCGTGTAGCGAACGAAATCAATCGCGATTTGGCAGGTAAGAATCCGCTTTTCCTTAGTGTGTTGAACGGTTCTTTTATGTTTACCGCTGACCTATTGAAGCATATTACGATTCCTTGTGAGATCTCATTCGTGAAGCTGGCTTCTTATCAGGGAGTAACTTCCACAGGAGTTATCAAAGAGGTAATCGGCTTGAATGAAGACATTGCCGGACGTACGGTTGTCATTGTAGAAGATATTGTGGATACGGGGCTCACCATGCAACGTCTGCTGGATACATTAGGTACACGCAATCCGCAGGAAATTCACATCGCTTCTCTGCTGGTGAAGCCGGAGAAGTTGAAGGTAGACCTCAACATCGAGTATGTAGCGATGGAGATACCGAATGACTTTATCGTGGGATACGGTCTGGACTATGACGGCTTCGGACGTAACTATCCCGACATTTATACAGTAGTAGACTAAATTCAAATACAAATTAATTTTTTAGGTAAAAAAGATGTTGAACATTGTAATTTTCGGTGCTCCGGGTTCCGGTAAAGGGACGCAGAGCGAACGTATTGTAGAAAAGTATGGAATCAATCACATCTCAACCGGAGATGTATTGCGTGCTGAAATCAAGAACGGCACAGAACTAGGTAAAACGGCTAAAGGTTATATCGATCAAGGCCAATTGATTCCCGACGAATTGATGATTGATATTCTGGCAAGCGTATTTGATAGCTTTAAAGATAGCAAAGGTGTAATTTTCGATGGTTTCCCAAGAACAATTGCACAGGCGGAAGCATTAAAGAAAATGTTGGCGGAAAGAGGACAGGATGTTTCTGTAATGCTCGATTTGGATGTTCCAGAGGATGAACTGATGGTACGTCTTATCAAACGCGGCAAGGACTCCGGCCGTGCTGACGACAATGAAGAGACGATCAAGAAACGTCTGCACGTATATCACTCGCAGACTGCTCCGTTGATTGACTGGTACAAGAACGAAAAGAAATACCAACACATCAACGGTCTGGGCACTATGGAAGGTATCTTTGCGGATATCTGTGAAGCGGTGGACGGACTGTAGTCTTCTTTAAATATAAATCACTAACCAATTAATCATTAACCAACGTGGCTGAATCGAATTTTGTTGATTACGTAAAGATATACTGTCGCTCGGGTAAGGGCGGAAGAGGCTCTACGCACATGAGGCGCGAGAAATATTGTCCTAACGGAGGTCCCGATGGGGGCGATGGCGGAAGAGGAGGCCATATCATCTTGCGCGGCAACCGTAATTACTGGACTTTGCTACACTTGAAGTTTGACCGTCATGCGATGGCAGGTCATGGAGAGTCGGGAAGTAAAGGACGTAGTTTCGGCAAAGACGGCGAGGATAAGGTAATTGAAGTACCTTGCGGAACGGTTGTTTACAATGCCGAAACCGGAGAGTACATTTGTGATGTGACTGAAGACGGGCAGGAAGTGATTCTGCTTAAAGGTGGTCGCGGCGGTCAAGGTAACTGGCATTTCAAGACGGCAACCCGCCAGGCTCCGCGTTTTGCGCAGCCGGGAGAACCGATGCAGGAAATGACTGTTATCATGGAGCTGAAACTACTTGCCGACGTTGGTCTGGTAGGATTCCCGAATGCGGGAAAGTCTACCTTGCTTTCTTCCATTTCGGCTGCCAAACCGAAGATTGCCGATTATCCGTTTACGACACTCGAACCGAATCTGGGTATCGTTTCCTATCATGATGGGAAATCTTTTGTAATGGCGGACATTCCTGGAATTATCGAGGGAGCCAGTCAAGGTAAAGGTTTGGGACTCCGTTTCCTGCGTCATATCGAACGCAACTCCTTGTTGTTGTTTATGGTTCCGGCGGACAGTGATGATATCCGTAAAGAATATGATATCTTGCTGAACGAACTGCGTACATTCAATCCTGAAATGCTGGACAAACAACGGGTGTTGGCAATTACCAAGAGCGATATGCTCGATCAGGAACTGATGGACGAAATCGAGCCTACATTGCCCGAAGGCATACCGCACGTATTCATCTCTTCTGTTTCCGGTTTGGGAATCTCGGTGTTGAAAGACATCCTTTGGGAAGAACTGAATAAGGAGAGTAACAAGATAGAGGCGATTGTCCACCGTCCGAAAGACGTGACCCGCTTGCAACAGGAACTCAAAGACATGGGCGAGGATGAAGACATCGTTTATGAATATGAGGAAGATGCGGATGATGACGAGGACATCGACTATGAGTACGAAGAAGAAGATTGGGAAGAAAAATGATTTCACTCACAGAAGATAAAAGAATGTTGGGATATGAGTCGCTAAGCTCATATTCCAACATTTCTCATTTTGTAACTACCCGGCGGGGAGGGTACAGTGAAGGGGCTTATGCGTCTTTCAACTGTTCGCATTACAGTGGGGACGAACCGGAACAGGTGTGCCTTAACAGAAAGCTACTTTTGGAAGCATTGCCACAGTCTCTTGTTGAGCTGGTAGTCCCTGTGCAAACACATGGTACGGAGATTTTGCATATTGAGGACACTTTTACCGGATTATCTCCGGAACAGAAAGAAAAATCGTTGTATGGAATCGATGCGCTGATAACTTCCGAACCCGGATATTGCATCTGTATTTCTACGGCGGACTGTGTGCCTGTCTTGATGTATGACCGCACTCATCAAGCCATTGCGGCGGTGCATGCCGGATGGCGGGGAACAGTGGCACATATCCTTCGCGGTACTTTAGAGAAAATGCACTGTATTTTCGGAACGGAAGGTAAGGATGTTATAGCCTGCATAGGTCCGAGCATCTCATTGGAGTCTTTTGAAGTGGGTGAAGAAGTATACGAAGCATTCAAAGAACAAGATTTTGATATGCTCCGTATTTCGACGTGGAACGGGCAAACCGGAAAACATCATTTGGATTTGTGGGAGGCTAACCGGATACAGTTATTATCGTTTGGCGTTCCCGACAGTCAGATAGAACTGTCCGGTATCTGCACTTATACCCATTGTGACGAGTTCTTCTCCGCCCGTCGTTTAGGGATTCGTTCCGGACGTATTTTGTCCGGAATCATGTTGACCTCTTCCGGCGGTTAGGGGCGTGGCATACCGATCATAGAATGGAAAGACTGGATATCGGTCTCTGTCAATCCATATTGGATAGCTGTGGCATACAATTCCTCGCTGGTGGGTGAGGTCTTGAAAAATTTCCGGTTATAATAATCCTGTTTGATATACGACATGAAATAATAGAAAACTGCTCGCGGTTCAATCATAACTGCGGCATTCAGATATTCTTCTATTTTGTCGATTACCGGGCGGAGAGTGACAAACGTTTTTTTTCCTCGTAACAATGAAACTGCTGCCAGAAAGAATGGTTCGGGATTATCAAAGTTATCTTCCATCGCTTTTTCGAATGAGGCAGATGCCTTTTCGTACATCTTCAGCCTCAGGTAGCAGATGCCGATAGACAGATTCAGGTCCTGGCTGTCCGGATTCTCTGCCAATGTTTTCTTGTATGAGTCTGCGTACTTGCTGATTTGCGGCAGAGGCATATCTGCAATGTTCGTAAAAGAGGTGATGATAACCGGGCTTTGACAGTACTCGCAGTTATTCTGCCGGGTAGATACGGGAGCTCCGCAATTGGGGCATGAAAGTGATATTGTTTCCATGATTATTGTTTTATCTATAATGTTATTCTGTGATTTATCCTCGCGACAGATTGCGCAACAGCGTTATTTCATCTATTGCATTTGAAGCGAATCGTTTCATTTTACGGTCAATCATATTCAAATCCGAATCAGGTACTTCTTCCATCTCAGCAACAATCTTTTCGCAATTTTCCAGCATATTGCTTAGCTGTTTGACTGCCATATCATTACGGAAGATGGAAGGAGTGAGGTGATTTATCTTTGTAATGAGTGTTCCGAGAACCTTGTATCCGTCCCATTGTGAAAGGTCTGTATCTTTATCAATCCCTTGTTGCAAATACTTGGAAGCTAATTGGTTCATCTTTTCGGTGTAGAACCGGATACTTCTCATCTGTTGCGTCTGCTCTTCCGTCTTTTCGTGATAGCTATTATCGGTCCGAGTGACTATTGAGCCTACGATTATAAATAACAAGAATATGATACTATGAACCGCGATATATACTTTGTATGAGAGTATAGCGGTCAGAAGCAATGAGTAAGCTATCATCCAACCACTACCGAATATGATATAGTAGATTGCACCGACGCTGATAATGCTGTAAAATGCTCCTGAAATATTCTTGCTCTCTTTTTGTAGCAGACTCAAAAAGCCGAATAAAAAGCCTTCCAGTAGTAACGTATATATCATATTGGTGTAGAACAAAGCTCCGGCATTTTCCGGGCGGAATAAAAGGAATAATACTAACGTTATGATACCCGTCAAGATGGGAATAAGAATATTGGATACAAAAGATATTCTGGAATTTGCCATATCCTGATTTTATTAAGGGTGATTATAAAATGGGTGGAGGAGGGGGAACTGCGCTGAATAATGATTGCAGTTCGGTACTTTCGCCTGCTTTAGTCCATTGCGGCATTCCGTTTTTCCATACGTAAGTATCACGTGTAAGCGTTCCGTTCTGTGCCATTTGTTGTAATGTGGGGAGATCGTAAGGTCCTTGTTGTACGTTATTGACCAGAACATGATACGTTACAGGCATAGGTGGTGGAGGCGGAGTTGCGGCAGAAGACGGCTGTTGGCTGGTCATCACTCCGGCAATGTTACCCATCTGAGTTCCGAATGCCCCTCCGATACCTACTCCCATACCTAGCCCCATACCGGCGCCCATCATTTGCCCGCTTCCTCCTTCATTACCGGCAGCGGTCTCCATGACATCAAACTGACGTTCTTCCTGGAAAGTATATTGTTCGATGTTGCGTCGTTGCGCACGTCCTTGCGCTTCAAATATTTCTGCAGCGGCATTGGCTTGTGCTTCGAGTACTTTTTGGACATTCGGATGGCCTTCATCATAATTGATACTGGCCAGATTAAAGTTTTCCAGACTGATGCCATACCTCGCAAATTCACTCTTCAGACAGTTTTGTAAGTATTGTGCCATTTGCGGAGAGTAAGCCGGCAAGTCTACTACGGAGATTCTTTCCTGTTTGACGAACTGTCCGAAACTGGCGTTTAATTGCTGCAAAACGACAGACTTAAATTGCTCTATGATACTTTCCGTGTCGAATGTATGAAGTGTACCGACCAATTCGCCTAATAACATTGAAGCGTCCACGACTCGGATACCGTATTCACCGAAAGCTCGTACGGGAATGGGGATACTGTAAAGCGGGTCGCGTACAGGAACAGCGTTGATTGTTCCGAATTTGAGATTACGACGTACGGTTTTGCTGACGAAATAGACTTCTGCTGTAAAAGGAGTTCTGCCTCCAAAGGGTAGATTAATTAATTTTTGGAGAACCGGAATATTATTGGTTGATAGCGTATGTGTACCTTCGCCAAAAATATCACATACCGCACCACCACGCAAGAATATTGCTTCCTGACTGTGATTGACAATCAATTGTGTGCCAATGGAAAGATTATCGTACGGGAACTTCCATACAATGTCTTCTGCTTCTCCATTGAATGAAATACGATCGATAAATCCTTTTCGTTCTTCCCCCTGACCATCGTATGTCCGGCCGTCTGTTCGTTGTTTATTAAAGAATCCCATATATGAATTTAGGTATTAGTTTATGGATAATCAATGCCGTATTCTATTCCCCGACATGTCTTGAATAAACGGATGTAGATTTTGTATAGTCCTTTTACAAGACCATACTTTTTCAATGCGAGGATGGCGTATTCAGAGCAGGTCGGTTTATAAAGGCATTTTCTTCTTGTTTCTTCGGGTGCATAGCGTTGATATAACTTAACTATGCCTATGAGTATTTGTTTTCCGGTGGAAATGAAACATAATAAGTTGCCCGGAATATAATAAATAAGAAAAGTACCCCTCCATAAAGATAGCGCATATGATAGAGAACTTACCAGAATTTCAACTCCGATCAGAATGCCCAATACTTTGCTCCATTTAAGTTTCGGGCGTTCCAACGGACGAAAGAGGCAGTATTCTCTCGCTTCTTTTTGCTCTTTAGAGAGCAGGCACTTTTCTGTCACTCACTTATCTATTAAAACATCTCAGGCTTTCTTCTCTCTAAGTTTAGCCTTCATGCCTTGAATAGCCCTTTCTGTATAATCGTTCTGTTCCATAGAGCAGTAGAACTTGTCACCCGGAACAGTCAGTGCAAAGCGGTTGCTGTCCACGTTGATAAGTATATTTTTCTTTTGTTTCGGGTCGTATTGTGGCGTTTCTTCTGTGTCTGATGAAGTAGAGAAGTTAGTGATGTCTTTGTAGAAATATTCTTCTGTCGCTTCTTTTTTGCCGTCTTCATCCATATTGAATGTGTACTGGTATAAATATACCTGATTGGCACTGAAGAATAACCAGGAAACCTGATAGGCTGAGCTGCGGTAAATATTGTCTTTGCCTAAGCGTGCATATGCTTTCTTTCCAAACACCCATCCTTCGAAATGGACCGGCTCGATCTCGTTTACTTCGCTTTCATCCAAACCGATCTTGTTTAGCGCTTTTTGTTTGAAGTCCATGCTGTTCAATACATTGCGTACCATCGCATCATATTCTTCATCTTTCATTCTTTTAGAGAAACAGCCGTCATCATTACAGAAATAACGGATTACTTTTTTCTGATTCTCATTTCTTCCTTTAATACGTTGTTTCACGTAATCATTGTCGTTGTTCCCCAAAAACTTATAAGCAACATAGGCAACGATAAGCAGTACAATAATAACTCCAATCATAATATGTTTATTTTATATAAGATTAATAATGAATGCAAATATAGACGAGTAAATGATATGGAGATTTGAAAATCTGTCGAAAGAACTGACAGGTAGCGTCAATAAATTGCTACGTTTTTAATTTGCATCGGAATAAAATAGGTTCTTCTTTTTCTAATTCGCATTCCTTCACCACTTTAACGATGAGATAGCTATTGGATGTGCCGGGAGAGGATGTTTCAGACCGGTTGCTATAAGCATAAGAGATGAAATCGAATTGCAGCACTTCAGATATGGTGACTAGTAGGTCGATGTCGATACTCTTCCGGTTGAATATGTCATAAACTGTGGTGCGGGTTTTGTGAATTGCTTCTGCAAAATCAGCTATGGATAAGTTACTTTCCGATAACTTTAGTTTAATAAGCTTCCCTATATGCACATCCTTTTTCATTTTATATTCATTTAAGATTAATCGTATATCCGGTTCTCCTCAGATGGATTACTTAAAAAAGAGGCCTTATGGAAAAGGACATAAAAAGCGTGGAGAACTTCATTGTGCCACCAATATCAAGGCATCGCCAAACGCCCTACAGAAAGTAAACACACTCCCCTCCACGCCTGAATTATAGGAATGTGACAAGACGCCACGAGCCTACAAAACAAAGCGAGAACGTCGTATTGTTTTATCCTTTCTGTTAAAAAATTGGCGATCTTTTGATATTTAGGATAAAAGCATAAACGCTTTCTCTTTTTAACATGTAAAAAGCTGCGATATAGAATCTCTATTCTTCACAGCTTTGCAAAGTTACTAAAAAAAAGAAACAATACGATTCTAGAGAGGAGTTTTTGGGTGGAATATAGATAATAACCACAGGATCGGTGTTATATATTGAGGCGAAATATCTATTTTTGTACTGCCAAAAACTATTATCGATTGAATATGTATACTATTTCCATTTCTCAAGAGATTAAAGAAGCTTGTCCGGTATTTGCCGGAGCAGCTGTATATGCAAAAGTCAGAAACACAACTTATAGTGAAGGGCTCTGGCGTGAAATTAATGCCTTCACCGAACAGTTGACTTCCACAACGCAGATGGAAGACATCAAACGGCAGCCTGTGATTGCAGCCACTCGTGAGGCATATAAGCGTTGTGGTAAGGACCCCGGACGTTATCGCCCGTCGGCAGAGGCTTTGCGCCGTCGTTTGATGCGTGGGATTCCTTTATATCAGATTGATACGTTGGTAGATCTCATAAATCTCGTTTCTCTCCGTACGGGGCATTCTATCGGAGGGTTCGATGCGGATAAGATACAGGGCACGTGCCTTGAACTGGGTATCGGCAAGGCGGGAGAGCCCTTTGAGGGAATCGGACGCGGTGTGCTGAATATCGAAGGATTGCCTGTGTATCGTGATTCTTTCGGAGGGATAGGAACACCGACCAGTGACCATGAGCGTACGAAAATGGATATCAATACTACCCATATTCTTGCTATTGTCAACGGTTATGATGGCAAAGAAGGTTTGAAAGAAGCTGCCGGAATGATTCAATCGTTGTTGAGAGACTATGCGGAATCGGACGGGGGCGAACTTCTATTCTTTGAATAATCCGCTTTGCCTGTATTCTGCGCTTTGACATACTCTCTGCATCTCTGATTGATTCTTATTTTCTGAGTTGAGGTAATTTTACTTCTGCTATCTCCTTTATTCCCTTCCCAGAAAGTAGATAATTCATTTACAATAATATGATTGACAGTTCCTTGATTGCCTGCCCGTTTGCCGGTATTCGTCACTTTACAAGTGACATACGTCTTTTGATTAGGAGTGATGATGGCTGGAGGAGATATCTTTTTAGTACATTTCTGTACGGACAGGCTTATAAACAGTAGGAATCTTAGATGTTTTTTGTGCAGGGAGGATAACACAACTTCCTAGAAACAGGCTAATGAGTAAAAGTTTCTTCATGGTATTTTCTCGTGTTAAGAATAAATTTGCCCGGTAAAGATAATGCTTTGATATAATATTCACCAATGTCTTTTCGTTATTTAGAAAATGTTTCTTGTCTTTTATATCTGGTTGTGGTAGGGGAAGGTAGGAGTAAAGTGATAATAATTGCAAAAGAATGATGAACGATACCAAAACATTTTCTATCTTTGCACCCAATAAAGCAGAATTTTCAGCTTGTTGAAAAGTCATGGGCTTGACTGGATTTGACAGCGGGCAGAAATGGTAGGTAAGCATGCAGTGGGTCGGTAATTTCCACTTAAATCTCAGTTATCAAAATTTTATCTGGCGAAACTAATTATGCTCTTGCTGCTTAATCGAATCATAGTAGATTAGCTTAATCCAGGCACAAGGTGCCAGGACGAGACATCACTCGGAAGCTGTTGCTCCGAAGCGTTCCGGCTCAGTGGTGCAGTTACATCGGGGATAGTTGGAAGTGGCCTCGCACTTTTGATGAAACTTTAGAGGATAAGGCAGGAATTGATGGCTTTGGTTCTGTTCCTGCACGAAAATCTAGGCAAAGATAAGCATGTAGAAAGCTTATGATTTCCTCGTTTGGACGAGGGTTCGATTCCCTCCAGGTCCACCCCTACAAGTTCTAACCTCAACATATTAAAGGTTAGAACTTTTTAATTGACTGATTTTAAGTGAGTTTTCAGTTTGATTTTTTCAACTGGGATGTACTTAAATCAGATGAGGACAAACAAAAGCCAACAAAATTTGTTGGTTTGTTGGCTAAATTTGTTGGCTTGACAAGTCCTAATAATGAATGTTCACTGCCCTAAAAAGAAAAAACAAATGGCAAAAGAACTTCGTTACAATCTGACAACGTCCGCAGACAGACGGGCAGCACTCCCCACACTTTATGTATGTGTGGCTTACAAAGGCTCTTCCAAAGGAAGAAAGTATTTTACCGTTCAAGGATTAATCTCACCCGATTTTCGTTACTGGAGTAAGAAAGAACAACGCTTTACCAGTGGCACAGACACCGCAAAGGCTAATAATCCCGTTTTAGAGGATATTTGCGCACTTTGTGATGAGTTATTAACCAATTCTGCTATTACGTCACCCAGTGAGTTTATAGAGGCTCTTAAACGTGGCTGTGCGCCCTCTGATGTATTGACGTTTGGGGATTTCCTCCGTGAGTTAATAGATGACTGGAAAAGCGGTAAAAACAACAAACTCCCGTCTAAAGCCTATCAGCCGTATATAAACTTGCTTCACAAACTGGAAAAAGAAAAAGACGCACAGTACAGGGGAAAAGGATGCGACCTTATCAATGTTCCTATTGCAAATGTAGATAACCAATGCTTTATCCAGTTCCATCATTTTGTATTGTCGCTCTCAGATAAAGAGGGGCGCAGCAATTACATAAACATTATGAAACTGTTTAAGCAGGTTCACAAAAAAGCGTTTGAACTTGAATTAACGGATACTGTTTTCCGTTTCCCGTATGCCAAACACGCCCCAAACAATAACAAGAAAAAGAAAAAACGCTCTGCACTAACTATGGAACAATACGCAAAGTTTGTGAAACTGGATGTTACAACACTTCCCAAAAGCGGCACACTCACTTATGAGCTTATGCAGTTGTATAAAGATTATTGTATCTTTCTGTATGAAATGTTTAGCCGTCCAGTAGATGTAACACGCGCTCACTCAAACGATATAGTTACCATACACGAGAAAAAATTTCTTAGTTATATTCCTACAAAAAAGAAGAATAACACGCAAGACGATGAGGATAAAACGGTTGCTGCTCCTATTACCGATACAGCAATGAGGATAATAAACAAATATAAAGGTAAGTCCTCACAAGGTTATATATTCCCGTTCTCCATGAATGAATACAAATGGGATATGGTTAACGCTAAGGACTGGAATAAATGGAATAACCGCAAACAGCGTGTACAAGAAATGATAAACAGTTGGTTGCGTAACAAGGTGGCTAAGGCTATTGGAGTGGATTTTCCGCTTACTCTTTATGTTTTCCGTCATTCAGTATTTACCCATGCTTGCATGGCAAAAGGAACGGACAAAGATAGCATTATTAACATTGCAAAGAAAGGCGGTACTTCAATAAAGATGATAGACAAACACTATTATTCAAGTACCGTAGCATTATAACCCGTTTGGCTTTTTATTGTGTCGGTGGCTGATGTTGCCGACACAATAAAAAGGGCGTATAAGGCGGTTAAAGCGTATATACGCCCTTTTTTATTCTCTGTATTTACTTTCTCTTGGCTGCTTTGATAATGGCTTTTCCCGTCATGTATTTTAGCACGGTTTCGGCTTCTACCTCTCTTGCCTGTCGTGGTGTACCTTTTTTCGGTCTGCCACTAAGAAGCGTACATTTACGTGCTTTTGCTTTTCGGATTAAAGAACGGTACACGTTTGGATTATAGCGGTAAGTGGCGCACTGGCTATAATCCTTTTCTACTTCGTCTATCAGCCCCAGTTCATAAAGGCGGTCTAAGGCTGTTTTGATGGTAGAAGGTGAACAACTGAACAATGCTATTATATCGGCATACTGGAGAGTTATTACAGGCTCTTTGTTACGGGATGCGATTCTGTTTGCTCCTTTTGCTTCTTGGTACAAATGCTGTATCAAGTCCAGTAGTTTTAATTGAAAGTCTGTAAGTGTTCCACTTAATAAAAAATTTTGTGTCATAGAACAAAAAAGTTACCGCCTTTATTCTCTATGAACTTGAGCGGTAACTTTATAACTTCGTTGTTCTCTGACTTTGCAAAGTTAGTGATAAATGCCCAGTTCTGCAAGGATTTAGGCGCATTGTTTTGTAATTTCCATTGTAATGTTACTACTGTCATTGTAGTAACATTTTGGCGTTTCTTCGTGATTTTGGGGCGTTCCGTATAAGGGGTATGTTACTACTGTTAGTGTAGTCTATATATTAGGCATACTATCGTATGCCAGTTACTTCCTTTGTCTTTTCGCTCACGCTAACAGTATACCTATTGCGTCCGTTGTGTTATCGGATTCAATGTGCTTCCCAAGTAGGTTATTAACGTAGCTCTTTACTTGGTCTTTAGTGGCGTATGCGTCACGAATAAGCGCACGTTTCCACTCCGTAGGTTGATAGCCTTTTGTTATCAATTCTATGTCGTTTAACTGGGCGAAAAGATGTATTACACCGTGATAGTTTGCAAGGCGTTCAAAGGTACGTACATTCTTGTCTAAAAAAATGTTCTCCGCTACTATTCGGGTAATATGGTATTTTGTTTCCATATCGGTTAAGAACTCCCACAAATCAGCCTCTCCATGTTTTAGGCGTATTTCCCCATAGTCGGTTAATGCTCTCTCTACTGCAACCGCCCATCCCATGAGCGTAGCACAGTCCAACGCTAATGTATTTCCGTACTTTTCCATTACTGGGCGGGTGTTATGAGGTTATTAAATGCGTATCGGTTGAGGCGGTAGGTTACGCCAAATATACGTGCTTGCATTTCTTTCTTGGCATATCCTAAACGTTCCAAGGCTCTCCAGTACCCCATTAAGGTGGGATGAGATATTTTTACGCCTTTCTCTTTGAGGTCTTGGGTTAACTCCATGATTGGGGTACTGATAGTATGACCATAGCCGTATTTAGTCATTAAGTCGGTTGCGAATTTTACGGCTCTCTTCTCCTGCACGGTTTTAGGTTGGTATATCATTGTAACAGAGAATACCAATTTTACAGAGGATTGGTTATGCTTCCTCACTGTTGGCACTCATAAGCGAATAGAAATTTTCTTTAATATGAGTGTGAATTTGTTCGATAAAAATTTCTCTGTTGTATTCTGAATGTCTTTGCGTTTACATTGTTTTAATATGCTGTGTAAGTGTAACTCTGAATAAAAAGAGATACCGATACCGTCATACATACTTATAAGTTTTAAGCCTTAAACAGTTTGATTTACTGGATGTGCAACTGTTCTCTTTGTTACTCTTTGATGTATTTGTGAATGTTTGTATTAGACTATAAGACAATATATTGCGCGTTTATACTGATATGCAAAATGAAACTAAGCGACAAATAATGCTCTGCTTGTCACAAATTAGTTTCCAGTATTACAGCCTCATCGGATGAGGCTAAAAAAACGGATTTGAAAAAATAAGGTGGAGTATATGTACAGATACCCCACCACAAGACCTACCCACCCTGTTATTTTTTATTCTTGGGTTTCTGTGTCATTCTCTGAATACTCGTCTACTTCTTCGGTTTCCTCATCCTCTTCCTCGAAGTATTCCGAAAGTTCTCCCATGTGCACACGGTTAATATATTGGATGCTCTCTGGTAAAATCATCAATAAATTTCTCAACTTCCTTCTGTCTTACTTGCCAGTCATAATAACTATACACTGCATAACCCATAATTCCAAACAATAGAATGGCAACAACAATAATGGTAAATCTCTTACGTTTTCTTTTCGAGTTTAACGTGCGTGTTCCACATTTAGGACATCTGCTTGCAGTAGAACTTATTTCGTTACCGCACTCATTACATTTTACTAAAGCCATAATTTTTATTTTTGATATACTTATTTAGACAATGTAGAAGAAAGAGTATCTAAGAAACTATCTATGTTTTTGTTGTTTTTGCTGATAATCTCACGACCATTCTTGGCTCTGCAAGAAATAATTAGTTTTGTCTTTTCGGGTGTTATTTCCATTAGTTGTATATCCATCCATTCGCCAAATGAAGTCATTGACATGCCTATCCCCAGCCTAATACGCCCACTGATTGTATCAACCGATTCAATTGTGTAGTTTATTCTTTCTGCCGTTTTTTTGATAGCTGCTATTAGAACTGTTTGATTGCAATTATACATTAGTTCTTTAGGAACATTTGATTTCCCAGCGTTCATTAAGGCACGAATAATAAGACCGATTACACCACCGATTACAATAAATACTAAAAGCTCCATAGATAAATCATTTACGCCTCAATTCCCCAGATAGACAATATTAGATATAGGTAAGGCGTGGGAACTGTTAGTTATCACGTCTTGGAGGCTCTGGACTGCCCTACATCAAGTAATAACAACAGCCCACGCCCTTATATCGCATATTAGAGAATATGCAATCAAGGCGTAAGCATGTTTGTATTATCTTTGATGTACGGAAATTGTCCAGATTTCCAAGAAAGATAAGACTAAACGCCTACACTAAATTTAACGCCTCATTTTCATAAGGCATTGCAAATATACGGTTTTTGTCGGAAATTACCGCTTTTGTTGGTCAATTTTGTTTGAATAATAGGGTATTACGAAACTTGTTAAGCCGATTTATAAAAAATGTTTGCTGCAATTCATTGTAAACTTACACTCCAGTTTTGCCAAACTTTTAATTTAATTCGTTAACTTTGCAGATGAATTAACAAGGCTGTGAGTTGCCATTATGTAGTGACTTTGTTGGCTAAATTTGTTGGTTCTCAGATAGATTGATAAAGTAAATAGCTATTAATAAGGAGTTTAGACTTAGCGGTATTGGATGCCCTCCAGGTCCACAAAAACATTGGTAATACAATGAATTGGTGGAAATAAAAGATCCGACTTTACATACAGAGATGTAGTAAAGTCGGATCTTTTGTTTTGTATCGTATGTTTTTTATAGATAATTCTTGCTTCTAAGAATATTTTGATAAGTTTGCTGTAATAATCGAATAAATGATTCATAGAAAGATTCTACATATCGACATGGATGCTTTTTACGCCTCAGTAGAACAGCGTGATAATCCTGAACTTCGTGGCAAGCTTTTGGCGGTAGGTCATGCAGAGGAAAGGGGAGTTGTGGCTGCTGCCAGCTATGAAGCCCGGCGTTATGGTGTCCATTCGGCCATGTCCTCTCAAAAGGCGAAACGTCTTTGTCCGCAGTTAATCTTTGTGCATGGGCGGATGGATGTCTATAAAGCAGTTTCCCGGCAGATACATGAAATCTTCCATGAGTATACGGATATTATTGAACCTCTTTCTTTAGATGAGGCTTTTCTGGATGTGACGGAGAATAAGAAAGGCATTTCATTGGCAGTGGACATAGCCAAAGAAATAAAGCAAAAGATTCGTGAACAGCTCAATCTCGTTGCATCTGCCGGAGTTTCTTATAATAAATTTCTGGCTAAAATAGCTTCAGACTATCGCAAACCGGACGGATTATGTACCATTCATCCGGAACAAGCGCTTGATTTTATCGCTCGTCTCCCTATCGAATCATTTTGGGGAGTAGGTCCTGTGACCGCCAAGAAAATGCATCTACTCGGCATTCGTAACGGGTTCCAACTACGGAAATGCTCTTTGGAAATGCTGACAGCGCATTTTGGAAAGGTAGGGGCTCTTTATTACGAATGTGCACGGGGGATTGACGAACGTCCGGTGGAGGCTGTCCGTATTCGTAAATCTATCGGATGCGAACGTACATTGGAGCGGGATATCTCTACCCGTTCATCGGTGATTATCGAACTATACCATGTGGCAGTGGAGCTCGTCGAACGACTCAACCATAAGGATTTCAAAGGAAACACCCTAACGCTGAAAATCAAGTTTCATGATTTTAGTCAGATAACCCGAAGTCTTACCCAGCCGCAAGAGTTAACAACCCTGGACCGTATACTTCCGCTTACAAAAGAATTGCTTAAAAGTGTGGAATATGAACAGCACCCGATTCGCCTTATCGGACTTTCCGTCTCTAATCCGAAGGAGGAAGCTGATGAACAACACGGCGTTTGGGAACAGTTGAGTTTTGAATTTAGTGATTGGGATTGAACTTAAAATAAGGCAATGATGAGTACGATTTTGGAGGTATGTACTTTTTTGTCATTAGGTTCGTATGATTTACTCACTTTATTTCATAAGATATACACTATCTTTGCCTTACTTAAATGAACAAAAATACCATGAATCGAATGAAACATTTGCTTTGTGTTCTTTTAGTAGCCGCTTTAGGAAGTTTCACTTTCAAAGCCAATGCTTACACCGAACGCAATATGCTGCAAAAAGCGGCAGACGAATCTACATTGAAAAATGTGTTAGTGATGAAACAAGCGTGGGTGCCTTATCCTGCTTATACGGATCGTGCCGCTTGGGATTCGCTGATGGGTCCCAACAAACAACGTCTTATCGAAGCCGGTGAAAAACTTCTCAACTACAAATGGCAACTGATTCCTGCCACCGCTTATTTGGAATACGAGCGTAGCGGCAACCGGAAAGTGATGGAGGTTCCTTACGACGATAATCGTAGAGCACTTAATACCCTGATGCTTGCCGAACTGGCGGAGGGAAAAGGACGCTTTATCGACCAACTGCTCAATGGAGCTTATATGAGCTGCGAAATGAATTCATGGGTTTTATCCGCACACTTGCCCCGTCAGAGCAGTAAACGTTCGCTTCCCGATTTCCGTGAACAGATTATTGATTTGGGCTCAGGGGGGTATGGAGCCTTGATGGCGTGGGTACACTATTTTTTCCGTAAGCCGTTCGATAAGATCAATCCTGTAGTATCCCTACAAATGCGTAAAGCAATCAAAGAACGTATTCTCGATCCTTATATGAATAATGATGAAATGTGGTGGATGGCTTTCAACTGGCAACCGGGAGAAATTATCAATAACTGGAATCCTTGGTGTAATTCCAATGCTTTGCAATGTTTCCTCTTGATGGAAAATAATAAGGACAAGCTGGCCAAAGCCGTTTATCGTTCTATGAAGTCTGTGGATAAATTCATTAATTTCGTAAAGTCCGATGGCGCTTGTGAAGAAGGAACCTCTTATTGGGGACATGCTGCCGGAAAACTCTATGATTATCTCCAAATTCTTTCCGATGGTACAGGAGGCAAGATATCCTTGTTTAATGAACCGATGATTCGCCGGATGGGGGAATATATGTCCCGTTCTTACGTAGGCAATGGCTGGGTAGTGAACTTCGCCGATGCTTCGGCACAGGGTGGGGGTGACCCTCTGTTGATTTTCCGTTTCGGTAAAGCGGTCAGCAGTGATGAAATGATGCATTTTGCAGCTTACTTGCTGAATGGCAGAAAGCCGTACGCTACTATGGGCAATGACGCTTTCCGTTCCCTTCAATCCCTGCTTTGCTGTAATGACCTGGCAAAAGCGACTCCGAAACACGATATGCCGGATGTTACCTGGTATCCCGAAACTGAATTCTGCTACATGAAAAATAAGAATGGTATGCTGCTCGCTGCCAAAGGCGGATTCAATAACGAAAGCCATAACCATAATGATGTAGGAACGTTCTCTTTGTATGTAAACACGATTCCTGTATTTATTGATGCCGGAGTCGGTACCTATACCAAGCAGACGTTTGGAAAAGACCGTTATACTATCTGGACCATGCAAAGCAATTATCATAACTTACCGATGATAAATGGAGTTCCGCAGAAATTCGGTCAGCAATATAAAGCGACCAATACTGTTTGCAATGAAAAGAAGCGTACTTTCTCTGCAGATATTGCCACAGCTTATCCGGCAGAAGCAAAAGTAAAGAGTTGGATTCGTTCGTATGCATTGGACGACCGTAAGCTGATGATTACGGACAACTATACACTGAATGAGGCACTGGTTCCCAATCAGCTAAATTTCCTGACTTGGGGAAAGGTTAGTTTTCCTTCTCCCGGCAAAGTGCGTGTTGAAGTGAAAGGGCAGAAAGTAGAGTTGGATTATCCGTCTCAGTTTAAAGCAGAACTGGAAACTATTAAATTGGATGATCCTCGCCTTTCTAATGTTTGGGGCAAGGAGATTTATCGCATCACACTGAAGACAGAAGAAAAGAAAGCGACTGGGAATTATAAGTTTGTCATTCAACAAGTGAAGTAAAATAAGGACTTAGAATTATAAAGGTATTAAACAATTAAATCACAGTAAGATGAAAAAAGTAGTATTTGTCGGCCTTTTGGCTATTGCAGGAGTAAGCGTAAGCGCTCAGAATCTGATTAAAAACGAGAAATTCGCAACAGAAGTAACGAACAAGGTGACCAATCCGAATAAGGCGACAGCCGGTGAATGGTTCATCATGAATAATGAAGCTGACGGTGCAACTACCATTGCTTGGGAACAGACGGGTGATGCCAAATATCCTAATGCCATGAAGATAGACAACTCCGGAGCTGCAAAGAACATTTCCTGGTACAAGGCTTTCTTGGGACAGCGTGTTACAGACGGGTTGCAGAAAGGTATCTATGTCCTTACTTTCTATGCGAAAGCAAAAGAAGCCGGTACTCCGGTAAGTGTATATATCAAGCAGACGAATGAAGAAAAGAATGATAATGGCAAGTACAATACCACCTTTTTTATGCGTCGTGATTATGATGCTGATTCTCAACCGAATGCTTCGGGAGCACAGTACAACTTCAAAATTAAGGATGCAGACAAATGGACGAAAGTGGTAGTTTATTACGATATGGGACAAGTTGTGAACGCTATCAGCAGTAAGAAAGCGAATGCAGATTTGGAAGTATCTGATACGGATGATGACGCTGCTATCTTGAAAGACTGCTATGTAGCTATTCTTGCTCAGAATAAAGGTGGCGTTGTAGAAATCAGTGATGTCACATTAAGAAAGAAATAAGAGGAAAAAGTGGTTAAAGCGTAGATTAACGCAAATTATCACAGATTATTTCAAGGACATTTACTGAATATCCCTAAAAAAAGCAACTAATTCGCAATGAAGTAGTTGCTTTTTTTATTTTCAGAATATCCCTATCTCAATTATAGGACTTATATCTTTTAGTTGATTCCGAGTTTCTTTCTCAATTCTTTCGGCAGGGAGTCTTTGTGTACCATGACGCAGATTGTTTTAGCGCGTACATAGCTTTCGGACATATTAAGATATCCCCCGAATTTATTACCGTCCGCTCCCCAAGAGTTTTTAGTTATATAGTATTTAGTGCCGTTTTGGTCTTTGGCAATACCGGTGATGTGCATTAAATGGTCATCTGTTGTTACAAATTTCTCGTAGCCTTCTTGGCGGATTTCCGGTGTTACCTTGATTTCCGGATAAGGATGTTCAAACTTAAAAACTTCATCCAGACGTTGATATTTAGGCATCTCTTCAAAACGGGCACGGTCGGTAGTGGAGTAGTCTTTTATATCTTCCACTTGCGGATTGATGGCAATTCCGTTCTTAAAAGAGAAACCTTGTTCGCTGACGTCCCCATCCCAACATACGGTATACCCCTTGTTTAATGCATAGTCGATGGCTTCTATCAATTCATCCAGAGGGAGGTTATACATTGGCTGGTTTTCCCAATTATCGGGTACTTCCGGTGAGAAAGTTTCATAATAAGGTTTGTGGGTAAAACTGGTCAACTCGATATAATTATCCATGTTCAGTCCCAGACTTTCAGTGAAAGACTGCGGTGTATATTCTTTTCCTTTATAAGTGAACTTCTCTGGTAGTTTGCCCAGATACGTATCGAATAGATTATCAATAAGTGAATAATACTGTGGTGTACGTTTCTTGGAAGCGATATTGGCATCGACCAAAGCTTTGAAGTAGCGGCATAATGCTCCGTGATTATGATCCGTATTACCATTGATCAGACCGGAATAGGCTTCTTCCGGTACGATCCCCACCTGTTTATAGGCATTTTTGAAAGTATGTGCCAGACTTCCTTCTCCAATGTTTCCTTTGCCCCGGCGAAGGTAGTTGTCTTCCATTTGGTTCATGTATTTTTGGCGGACAATAAACATTTCCGAGAGGTCGTATTCCCCCTTTCCCATACGAAGTAATTCGGATTCCATGAAAGAAGCGGTGGCAAAGCACCAGCAGGTTCCGGTGGAAGCCTGGTTCTTGACGGGAGTCGCTTTGTGCGATACAATGGTTGTGAATTCATAACCGGGTGTTTGTGCAAAGGTGGTTGCGGCTAATAAAAGTACTGCAACCGACATCAATAGTTTTTTCATAATCTATGTGTTTTATTATTTATTGAGTACAAATGTATAAAAAAAGCGAGGATACTCGAAAGTTCCTCGCTTTTTTCAATATAATTAGTGTGTTTATTTACATGGCTACCTGCTGTGACAGCAGTTTTTGGAGTTTACCGTTCAAGGTTTGGCACATAGCGCCGTTTCCCATTGCTTGATAGCGTTTGATACGGTACTGTAACATCATAATCTTTTCATTTGCATTCTTTTTCATAATTTGTTTCCTCTTTTTTGCCCTCCACGTTTTGAAGAGCGGTTTTACATCTTGTTTTCTTTATTAACACTGCAAAGGTACGAAATGTTTTTGGATTATATGCTGTAAAACATAAAAATCTTCTTTATCCTTTAAAAAAACTTTTTATAAGAGGTCCGAACACGGTGGATGTTACAAATGCATTACATTTATTTACAGAGAGTTATTCCGTATTCATTATTGCCGACACATTCAATCGGGTAGTCTTTGTCTCGCAAGGGTATACTATCGGTCTTGGCGAGCAACTGATGAAGAACATTCGTGGATTGTAGTCATTATTCTCCGGACGGTAGTTACGTTTCGTTCGTATTCGTCAATATTTACGGTTCCGCCCATAGCCTTCCGGAATACCTGCACATAGTTCTACCCGATTGGCACCTCCTGTCTGAGCTGCCAGGCAACTTTCTACGGAATTGGCACAGACCTCGAATTGATACTCTTTCATAGTTTAATAAGACTACTCACCACAAATTACACAGATTCTCACAGATTAATCATTAAACTATTGTTTTTTAATGAAAATAATCTGTGAGAATCTGTGTAATTTGTGGTGAAATTATTCTCTGTTTTTTTTATTTAGCGAAGCTAACCGCACGTGTCTCACGAATAACGGTGATCTTCACTTGTCCCGGATAAGTCATTTCATCCTGAATCTTCTTGGCGATTTCACCAGACAGGTTTTCAGTCTGTTTGTCGTCAATCTTATCCGCACCTACGATAACGCGAAGTTCACGACCGGCCTGAATAGCATATGTCTTTGTCACACCCGGATAAGACATAGCTAACTGTTCAAGATCGTTCAGACGTTTGATATACGCCTCTACGATTTCACGGCGAGCACCCGGACGTGCACCTGAGATGGCGTCACAAACCTGTACGATAGGAGCGAGTAAACTGGTCATTTCCGTTTCGTCATGGTGGGCACCGATAGCATTGCATATATCCGGTTTCTCCTTATACTTTTCCGCAAGCTTCATACCTAGCAATGCGTGCGGCAATTCCGGCTCTTCGTCGGGCACTTTACCTATATCGTGCAACAAACCTGCGCGTTTAGCTTTCTTCGGGTTCAATCCCAGTTCCGAAGCCATCACTGCACAAAGATTGGCAGTTTCGCGTGCGTGTTGCAAAAGGTTCTGACCGTATGAAGAACGATATTTCATCTTACCTATAATACGGATTAATTCAGGATGCAGACCGTGAATACCTAAGTCGATTGTTGTACGTTTACCGGTTTCGATAATTTCTTCTTCCACTTGTTTGCGTACTTTCGCCACTACCTCTTCGATACGGGCAGGGTGGATACGTCCGTCGGTTACCAACTGATGGAGAGCCAGACGGGCTACTTCACGGCGAACTGGATCGAAAGCAGAAAGAACAATCGCTTCCGGAGTATCGTCAACAACGATTTCAACACCGGTAGCAGCTTCCAATGCACGGATATTGCGACCTTCACGTCCGATAATACGTCCTTTGATTTCATCCGACTCGATATGGAATACTGTAACGGAATTCTCAATAGCCGTTTCTGTAGCTACCCGTTGGATAGACTGTACTACAATACGTTTCGCTTCCTTGTTAGCAGTCAGTTTCGCATCATCCATGATGTCGTTGATATAGGACTGGGCTTGTGTTTTAGCTTCCTCTTTCAATGATTCCACCAGGCGTTCTTTTGCCTCTTCGGCGGACAATCCGGAGATTGCTTCCAACTTCTCGATTTCCTGCTGTTGCAGTTTGTCAAGCTCTTCTTTTTTCTTGTCTACAATGACAAGTTGCGCTTCCAGATTCTCTTTGACAGCTTCGGCTTCCATCTTCTTGCGTTGAATTTCTTCCTGGCGCTGTCCGAGTACCATTTCGCGTTGTTTCAGCTTGTTTTCCGCTTGCTGAATCTTTTGATTTCTGAGTGCTACCTCTTTTTCTAGATCTGCTTTCTTGTTCAGGAATTTCTCCTTCACTTCCAGTAGCTTGTTCTTCTTAATTACTTCCGCTTCCGTCTCTGCTTCTTTCAGGACATTGTCGTATTTGGACTTTAAAGCATACCTGAACAGTATGTACGAGAGTACTCCACCTACGATGAAGCAAGCAATTGCTGTTGCTATTATTACTATCATTCTACATTTAATTTAAGTATATAAATAAAAACGCACCACCAAATATCTAAGCAAGTTCTTGCTCGGATATTGTGCAGTGCGTGGTTGTTTTCTCTTATCAGCGAATAACCGGATAAAATTTATTCTTTCTTGAAATAATCCTCCAGCAATTCAGTCAGTTCTTTTACCTTTTCCGTATAGGGAGCGGTATCATTACGTTGCAACAATTGCAGTTTCTCTAATGAGAACTGATAGGCTACCATAACTATAATTTTTTCCGGTTCCAAATTCAGATGCCCCCATTTTTCCCGGTACTCACCAAGTATGGTATTAACCTGCTTGGCGGCCGCCCGTACTATCTCCTCATTCTCTGGATTGATAAATACCGGATAACACGCATCTGCCATATGCAGGTTTATTCTTATTATATTATCGCTCATACATCCTTTCTTTCTTATTCATTCAACAAAGCGATGCATTTATCGACTTCACGCACTAATTTTGACAATCGCAGCTTCGTCTCTTTTACGTCGCTGCCGTTAAGGCTGATTGCCGTAGCTGTTTTTAGGTTCGTATAGTTGACTTCCAATTCATCGTATTGAGCCTGTATCTTCTCATTTTTCAGTTTTTCGAAATCAAGAAGCTTTTTCAACTCGACATTTTCACGCTTTAACTCATCATGCAAATAGAGCAAATGCCGTAGCCGCGTTTCAAAGGTATTCAATAACTTTTTTTCTTCTTCTGTCATTACTACACCAAAATTGTACACAAAAATACGATTAACTCTGATATTACAAAAACTTTTCGGGATAAAATGTTCTTTTTAGCTCAAATTAGTTGTATTTCAGCGTTAGGGTGTGAAAGATATAGACTTTGAATGTGTGGTAGTTCGGTGTGACATTTTTGTTTTTATTTTAAGTATTATACGGGGAAAAACAAAAATGTCACATCGCTGCTAATCAATTAATTAGTACCTAAAATAGCCCCCAAATAAGCGAAGTTTACAAAAAACTATAAGAGAATCAGATTTTTTCCGCTAGAAAAGTTGCACTTTATAGTCAATTATTTGAATTTCAGTATTTTAATTGTTCTTTCTGTACGATTTCGGTTATTTTCTATCTCCGCATATTGTTCCAACTCCTTTGTCGTGATACCTCTTCCCGTGTTCAGTCCCATTTTTTTATATACTTGCTTCAGCATACTTTTCGCTTCCTGAACGGAAAGTTCGGAGCCTATGGGGAAAGTTCGTTGGATAGATATACGCATTTGTGCCGATTTCTTGATGGTGTGTTCGCTGCTTGCGTTCAATGCCGTGCGCAACTTATTCTCGTTATAATCGGATTGGCGGATAAAATCCGCTCCGAAACAGTAGAAACAATCGTATATGTATCTGTCGGCAGTCGAAGTAATCAGGTTGCCTAGCATACGCTGGTAGCGTTTTTGTAACTTTTTGTCAGTTATCCTGCTCATCTTCTCCATCTCTTCCAGTTTGCGGACGATAAGTTCCGCCCTTTTTTTCTTTGCCAGCCGGTGTTGTATCGCCATGCGTTCATTGTCGGAAACAGGCATTAGACGCTCTTCATGAGAGAAAACAAAATAATCGGTCTGCCGATAGGCATCGCAAAGCAGGTCAGTAGAAGTGTATAGTCGTTTCACCTGTTCCTTTTCGTAAAAGTTGGCAATCAGGAACGGATCCGGTTTGCCTTTGTCGTCCAGATAGGGGAGGTATGAATTTTCTCCGATCGCTTCCTGCAATAGAGTCCGTTCGCCAATATTAGAGGTACGTGCCAGTTGGAATTTCCAATTGTTGTAGACGGTGGAAGCGCCATGAATCCAGTCGTCGATTTCTGTGGATGACATACATTCCAGATCCGGACGGATGGAAGCAATATGTGTCACGCTATTTACTCCGCCACGAAACCGACCGATAATCTGAATCGCTTCGGTAGCAGGATCGATAACCGATTGGGTAGCACCAAACAAATCGCTAATGAAAATCACGTGCGGAGGGTTGGGAGAGATGATATCTACAGCCGAGTAAAACCTTGAGGTGAAGAAGTTGTAACGTTCCAGTTCGGTAATCATCATTGACTTTTTCCGGCGGTTGCCTTTCCAAAGTTTATATTGTCCGTCTTCACTGCAAAAGGTACAGGCGTTGCTCAGTTCCGGAATCAGACGGTAGAAACTGTCTATCGAGTCAATGCTGTTGCAGAAAATGCAGACTGTTCCTCGTTTGGCTTCGATTACTTCCTGCAGTGTCTCCAGCACATTATTTGTAGTAATTAGTTTTAATTTCTGCCGGTATGCATAGTCCGGTTGGATTAGTACCCGTGCGAAGCCGTCGAAACGATTGTCTTTTTCGGGAATAATGGGAGTTGCGGAAATCAGCGCCTTATTTTGAAAGAGGAAAAAATCGTTCATCGGTTCACGGATAGAGTCACGGTAGTGTACGTCCTGCACTAATTTCTCACATTCGTCGAATAAAATGAAACATTCCTCGTATATATCTATGCCCACCGTTTGCATCGCCTCTTTTATCTTGGCGAAACCTTCGGGAGTAGTCAGCAGTTTGTAATGCCTGTCGTGGCTATCTTCCAGGAAATCTATAATTTTCCGGACAGTCACTCCTTTGTAGACGGCTAATGCATTCTTATGTTTTTTAGCTTTTGATTCGATGACAGGCACATTAGGCTCGATGATGATTGATTTTCGTGGAGCTATCAGTTCGCAATGCGTAGCACCCAGTCCGGGCAGTAGCTTGTTGATGATACAATTTGTCGGTATAAATTCTTTCCCGGCACGCTTCAACGCATCCGCAAAGTATTCGCCTTTCCGGATGGAGTAAGTTCTGGTGTATTCCATTTTGTTCTAGTATTTGCGTTTGTTGTGTCTTTCGGGATTGTACTTTTCAAATCCGGCCGTTGCTATACGTTTCTTCAGTTGTTTTTCAGCTTTGAATACAACATTCTTTATTTCTATGGATTCCGCCCGATGATTTTCGCCGGGTTGTTTGTCCTTGCAGAAACTGCCGTTCAGTGAGAAACTGCCGAAGTCGTCCAGATTGAGGATGTTTCCGTTTTTCAGAACAGCTTCTATACCTTCCAATACCATAGTAAGATTTTTGTAGGCATCCCCTTTCGATAGATTGTTCTTGTCCGCCAGGTACTCAACGAAGGCTTTGGTGTCCAATGTATCCCATGACAGGAGTTGTACGCGTACGTTCGTTTCTTTGTTACCCGTAAAGGTATCTGCAAAACGGGTTGATTTATAAAGTATGCTCACGAGTGATCGTTTTTTATGGTTACTACTTGTTTGCAGTTGAGTAACTTCCGAGTAGGACAAGTGTAGCTGGCGAGTTGCACAAGTGCGGCTGGATGGTTGCTCAAGTGCAACAGATTAATTCGTGCGGATGATTTTGCTAAAAGATAAGGGGAAGTTATTAATCTGTTCAGTAGAATTTATTAAATCTTCCTTATGAGTCGGTAAAAACATCTTGTCGGTTGCGACGGTACAAAGATAGGACTTTTCTTATTATGTAGGTTACTATTATTCATTATTATATTATATGTAAAATAGATAATATTTTATCTACTTGTGTATCTAGTGTGATTTTCATATCTTTGTCTATATATAGTGAGTAATGGAATGAATTAAAGAATATATGTTGAAAATATTAGTGACCTACGCCGTTCAAGGCGAATTTGTAGAGATAAAATGGCCTGATGTCGAACCGTATTATGTGCGCACAGGCATTGGAAAAGTAAAATCGGCTTTTCATCTGGCAGAAGCAATTCGCCAGGTACAGCCGGATTTGGTGTTGAATATGGGAAGTGCCGGGACAGTCAATCATCAGGTAGGAGATATTTTTGTCTGCCGTAAGTTTGTGGATCGTGATATGCAGAAGATGAAAGAGTTCGGATTGGAGTGCGAGATTGATTCATCGGCTCTGCTCGAAGAAAAAGGTTTCTGTAAGCATTGGACGGAAAACGGGATTTGTAATACCGGAGACGGGTTCCTGACGGAATTAACCCATATAAATGGAGACGTTGTAGATATGGAAGCTTATGCACAGGCATTCGTTTGCCGTTCGAAAGAGATTCCTTTTATTTCCGTGAAATACGTGACAGACATCATCGGTCAGAATTCTGTGAAACATTGGGAAGATAAACTTGCAGATGCACGTCAGGGGCTATCTGATTATTTCAATGTCTTGAAAGAAAGGATATGATAAGTGATTCCTGCGGCAATCAGTCCCAAGAGAACCTTTACCCATATCAGGGGAATCAGGAAGAAAATACAATAAAGCATGGTTCCCCACATCAGTACGAGGGAAACTATCTTGGCGCGGAGAGGAATCGCTTTGTTTTCACGGTAGTTGCGGATATAAGGACCAAAATAACGATGATTGAGCAGCCAGTTATAGAGACGAAACGACCCTTTGAAATAAAGGGCTGCAGTAAGTAGCAGGAAAGGCGTGGTAGGCAATAGCGGCAGAAAAATGCCGAGAATGCCGAGTGCCAGGGAAATCGTTCCTATAACAATATATAGAGTCTTCATGCGGCAAAGATAGTGTAAAAAAGGGATTCTGCAATATCATAAAAGTATATGTGCGGTGGCGAACATTTTTTCCTCCGGCCTTGTTGTAATAATACTGCTCAATTGGATAAACAATGCAGTGGAAGAAGCTTAATTATTACATGATATATTATGAAAGTAGGTTTGTTTATTCCTTGTTATATCAATGCTATATATCCCAATGTGGGAGTGGCATCGTATAAGCTATTAAAAAGTCTGGGAGTAGACGTCGATTATCCGTTAGATCAGACTTGTTGCGGACAACCGATGGCGAATGCCGGTTTTGAAGATGAATCAATGAAGCTGGCACTCCGTTTTGATGACTTGTTTCAACAATATGACTACATTGTCGGTCCCTCCGCCAGTTGTGTCGCTTTTGTGAAAGAGAATCATCCGGGTATTTTAGAGAAAGAAGGTCATGTCTGTCAAAGTGCGGGAAAGATTTATGACCTTTGCGATTTCATCCACGATGTGATCAAACCCACGAAACTGCCTGCACGCTTTCCGCACAAAGTCAGTATTCACAACAGTTGTCACGGTGTGCGTGAATTGTTCAACTCCGCCCCCAGCGAATTAAATATCCCTTATTACAATAAATTACGTGATTTGCTCAATCTGGTAGAAGGAATCGAGGTATTCGAACCCAGCCACATTGACGAGTGCTGCGGTTTTGGCGGAATGTTTGCCGTAGAAGAGCAGGCTGTTTCCGTATGTATGGGACGCGATAAGGTGAAAGACCACATGGCTACCGGAGCCGAGTATATTGTCGGAGCGGACAGTTCCTGCCTAATGCATATGCAAGGCGTTATCAAACGGGAACATCTGCCCATTCAGATTATCCATATTGTAGAAATTCTAGCATCGCAATTATGAGTACAAAACATTCAAAGGCTGCCGAGAAGTTCTTGCAGGACAGCAAGATGGCAGCATGGCATAACGAAACCCTTTGGATGGTCCGTGCCAAGAGGGATAAGATGAGTAAGGAAGTTCCCGAGTGGGAAGAGTTGCGCAACAAGGCCTGTGAACTGAAACTATATTCCAACAGCCATCTCGAAGAGCTCCTGCTGGAGTTTGAAAAGAATGCTACCGCCAACGGTGCTATCGTGCATTGGGCGAAAGACGCTGATGAATATTGTGCCATTGTGTACGAGATACTGAATGAACATAATGTGCATCATTTCATCAAAAGTAAATCCATGCTCGCAGAGGAATGTGGGTTGAATCCTTTCCTGATGGAGCGTGGTATCGATGTCGTGGAGTCCGATTTGGGCGAGCGTATTCTGCAATTGATGCATCTCGAACCGAGTCATATCGTGTTGCCTGCCATCCACATCAAACGGGAACAGGTGGGTGAACTCTTTGAGAAAGAGATGGGAACGGAAAAAGGTAACTTTGATCCTACTTATCTGACTCATGCCGCCCGTAAGAACCTGCGTCATCTTTTTCTGAATGCTGAAGCTGCCATGACTGGCGCTAACTTTGCCGTAGCTTCGACCGGTGATATTGTGGTGTGTACCAATGAAGGAAATGCCGATATGGGAACTTCATATCCGAAGTTGAATATTGCTGCTTTCGGTATGGAAAAGATTGTGCCGGACCTGGAGGCGTTGGGGGTATTTACCCGTTTACTGGCACGTTCGGCTACCGGACAACCGGTTACAACCTACACTTCCCATTACCGTCGCCCTCGCGAAGGAGGTGAATATCACATCATTATTGTGGACAATGGCCGGAGTGCATTGCTGTCCAAGACCGACCATATCAAGACACTGAATTGTATTCGTTGCGGTGCGTGTATGAATACTTGTCCCGTATATCGTCGAAGCGGTGGATACTCTTATACTTATTTTATTCCCGGTCCTATCGGGATCAATCTGGGTATGGCCCATGATCCGGAGAAATATTATGATAATCTTTCTGCCTGCTCTCTGTGTATGTCCTGCTCTGATGTCTGTCCGGTGAAAGTGGATCTTGCCGAACAGATTTATAAGTGGCGTCAGGATTTGGACGGACTGGGCAAGGCGAATACGGGAAAGAAGATCATGTCCGGTGGAATGAAGTTCCTGATGGAGCGTCCGGCATTGTTCAATGCTGCTTTGTGGGCGGCTCCGATGATAAACAGCCTGCCACGATTTATGAAATACAATGATTTCAATGATTGGGGAAAGGGACGCGAGTTGCCGGAATTTGCCAAAGAATCGTTTAATGAGATGTGGAAGAAGAACAAAGTGCAGGGAAAGGAGGAATCTAAATGAGCAGTAGAGAAGAAATATTAGCCAGTATCCGCAAAAATACGCAAGTTCGTTATGATAAGCCGGATATTGCGGCTATGAAACGGTTGTCATATCCCGATAAAATAGAACAGTTTTGTGCTATCAGCCGTGCGGTGGGAGGTATGGCTGTTGTATTGGGTGAGGGAGAAGATGTGAATGCGGTGATTCGCCGGACCTATCCGGAGGCTATGCGCATTGCTTCCGTGTTGCCGGATATTTCGTGCGCGACGTTCAATCCCGATAATCTGGATGACCCGAAAGAGTTGGACGGCACGGATGTGGCTGTGGTGAAAGGAGAAATCGGAGTTGCTGAGAACGGGGCTGTCTGGATTCCGCAAACAGTAAAGTATAAAGCCGTTTATTTCATTTCAGAGAAGTTGGTTATTTTGCTCGACCGGAATAAAATAGTAGATACGATGTATGACGCTTACCGTGAATTGGACGGGCAGGAATATAAATTCGGCACGTTTATTTCCGGTCCTTCAAAGACTGCTGATATCGAACAGGCTTTGGTGATGGGAGCACATGGAGCAAGGGACGTATTGGTGATATTGATGTAGTTGTTAAATGTAAATGATATGTATGCCAATAAAGTAAAGAAAATAGCTGCCATTCATGACCTTTCGGGGATGGGACGCGTATCTCTCACGGTCGTTATCCCTATTCTTTCATCTATGGGCTTTCAAGTCTGTCCGCTGCCTACGGCTGTGCTTTCCAATCACACGCAATATCCCGGTTTCTCTTTTCTCGATCTGACGGACGAAATGCCGAAGATTATTGCCGAATGGAAAAAACTGGAAGTGCAGTTCGATGCTATCTATACGGGATATCTGGGCTCTCCGAAGCAGATTCAGATCGTTTCCGATTTTATCAGGGACTTCCGGCAGCCGGATAGTTTAATCGTGGCTGATCCCGTGTTGGGAGATAACGGTCGGTTGTACGCTAATTTTGATGGGGAGATGGTGAAGGAGATGCGTCACTTGATTACAAAAGCGGATGTAGTTACCCCGAATTTGACAGAACTGTTTTATCTGTTGGACAAGCCTTATAAAGCGGACAATACAGATGAGGAGTTGAAAGAATATCTTCGGCTCTTGTCTGATAAAGGTCCTGATGTGGTTATCATAACCAGTGTTCCCGTACATGGTGAACCTCATAAAACTTCTGTTTATGCTTATAACCGTCAGGGAAACCGTTATTGGAAGGTGACTTGTCCTTATCTGCCTGCCCATTATCCGGGTACAGGAGATACTTTTACAAGTGTTATCACGGGGTCTTTGATGCAGGGTGACAGTTTGCCAATGGCGTTGGACCGTGCCACGCAGTTTATTCTACAGGGTATTCGCGCTACTTTCGGATATGAGTATGATAACCGCGAGGGTATTTTGTTGGAAAAAGTACTCCATAATCTGGATATGCCGATACAAATGGCCAGTTATGAACTGATTTAATATTTAACACTCGTAAGCTTTTGTTTTTCAGGTATTTCTTTTATTTTTGCGGTTGTTGAATTAATCTGAAATAATTGTATCTAATGACTCAAACACTGAAAACGACTGAACGGCTTGGAGTAGTGGACGCTCTGCGTGGGTTCGCTTTGTTAGCTATTGTATTATTACATAATCTGGAGCATTACAATCTGTTTTTTATGCCGGAGAATGTACCCGCATGGTTGCAAACAATTGATAAGTATGCATGGGATACTATATTTTTCTTGTTTGCTGGAAAGGCTTATGCGACTTTCTCATTGTTGTTCGGGTTTAGCTTTTATATTCAGTTTCACAATGCGGAGAAACGGGGAATCGATTTCAGGGGACGATTTGCATGGCGGATGTGCCTGCTTCTCCTGTTTGCACAGTTGCACGCATTGTTCTATAACGGTGATATTCTTTTGCTATATGCAGTAGTCGGGTTTGCACTGATTCCGGTTTGTAAGTTGAAGGATAAGACGGTTTTCTGGATTGCTTTGATTCTGCTTTTACAGCCATACGAGTGGGGACGTGCCATCTATGCGCTGATAAATCCGGATTATGTGGCGGTGACCGGTCATTTTATTCCTTATGCTATGCGTGCTGAGGCAGCGACAGCCAACGGCAGTTTCTTTGATGTATTACAGTCTAATATCATTGACGGACAGTTGTATAGCAATATCTGGCAGGTGGAAAATGGACGCTTGTTCCAGACGGCTGCTCTGTTCATGTTCGGGATGTTGTTGGGACGCCGGAAATATTTGATAAAGAGTGAAGAGTCCGTACGTTTCTGGAAAAGAATGTTGATAGGTGCTGTCATTGCCTTCATTCCTCTCTATTGCCTTAGAATTTTTGTTCCGGATTTTATTACGGATTCCTCCGCACTGATTCCTTATAATATAGCTGTTCCGTCTTATGCTAATTTTGCGTTCATGGTGATTCTTGTTTCTCTCTTCACCCTGCTTTGGTTTAAGAAAGAGACAGGATATAGCTGGCAAAGCCTGCTGATTCCTTACGGGCGCATGAGTCTGACGAATTATATTTCCCAATCTGTTATGGGAGTCACTATCTATTATGGATTCGGGTTGTCTATGTACAAATATGCCGGAGCAACGGCAAGCCTGCTTATTGCATTGCTTATCTTTACCGTTCAGTTGGTCTTCAGCCGTTGGTGGCTTGTTCGACACAGGCAAGGACCACTTGAATTCTTATGGCGCAAGGGTACCTGGATTTAGTGGTTTGCGTTAATCGAATTTGACGGTTACCTCCGCCTGCTTGTTCCCGTATGTCCAGTCCGGTCCTTCCTGAACCAGACGGATTGCCTCTTTGTCGGAAGATTCGCAGAGACTCTTCTTTACTTTAATGTGGAAAGGCCGTCCGTCCCTATTGACCAGAAAGGTCAATACTACTTTCCCTTTCACTTGTGCGCACGTTTCGTCCGTTGGGCGGACCAGATTCTTTTTCAGATATTTCAGATATTTACGTTTTCCGTCAACGGGTTGCGGAGTGTTATCTTTATTTGCCTTTTTATTGACTCCGTGTCCCACTACCACCACTTCGCTGAGTCCTTTTTGGTCTTCGTTCATGGCAATGAGCATTGTCCGGCTGGTATCTACCGGAACTTCTACCGGGTCATATCCGATATACTGTGCTGTCAACTGCTTGTTCTCTGCTTTTTTGAGTAATGAAAATTCTCCATTCACATCTGTAACGGTTCCGATATTCGTTCCTTTGTACATTACGCTGGCGCCGATAAGCGGTTCCCCTTTTTGGTCGGTCACTTTTCCTTTGATTATATCATTGGTGGGAATAACTGCCATTTTAGCTATTCTCATCTTTTTGACGGATTCGGGATCAGAAGCTCCTGTTGTCATTATTACTTCTTCGTCTGTTGCTGCAACCATTTGATCCGAAGTTTCCTCCTCCATAGGCATTGTTGTAATGGGAGCACTTGGAGGCTTGGAAATGGTAGTCCGGCTTTTGGCGATGATATCTTTCTTATCCGCTTGTTTCATGGAAACTGGGGAAATAGGAGTGGAATCCGTCTTTGTCTTTGTGGGAACTAGTGCGATTTCCTTTTGTGGAATTATCGGAATGACAGGCTCTGGTGTCTCTTTCAGGAACAGGAAATAGCTGCTGATTCCGAATCCGATCACCAGACAGGCGGCAACACTCCAAATGATAGCGTAGGTATTTCTTTTCTTTGTAGAACGGGCAGAGATTTGTATCCGCAGTTGCTCAATCCGTTGTTCGTGATTTCCCTCCACTTGGTTGTATCCATCTATCGCATCAGCCAGGAAAGGGTCTTTCATCGACTCTTTTTCCAACCGATGTGCTTCTTTTCCTTTGCGGAGTCCTTGTATGTAGTCCGATAGTCTCATAGGGTTTGTTTCTTGATACAGATTTTTAAGTTTCGCTTTCCGTTCTGGATATAGCTTTTTACATTATTCAGAGTAAATCCGGTCTGCTCGACAATATCCGCATACGACATTTCCTCTAAAAAGAAACGTGTAATGCTCGTCCGTTGTTCTTCGGGCAACTTTTCGAGACAGTGATGTAATGCTTTTAACCGGTCTTCCGAACTTTCCTCTTCACTTAATAGATGCAGAAATTCATCGGATTCCATAATATTAATGGTGTAATCTAACGGAATTTCTTTATTCTCCTTCCGCAGAAGTTGCAAGCAATGATTTTTTGCCACCCGGTAGAGCCAGGGCTTGAACACTTTGATCTCATAATTTCCCAGCTTAGGCAATAAATCTTCAAACAACTGCATGACCGCTTCCTGTGCCCGGTCTTCGTCTTGCAGATATTTCAGGCACAGTCCATACAGTAACGGGATATAGCGGTTGTATAATTCACCGAAATATTCCGTATCACCGGACTGAGCGTAGTGTGTGAGTAGCTCCTCGTCCGATAGTTTGGATATGGTTCTTTTAAAAAACAATGCCTATTCTTCTTCGTCGTCAATAATGACTTGATATTTTTCTTTCATTATTTCAAAATCATCTGCAATCTGTTCCAATATTTCATGTATATCCGTGCTCTTTACCAATGTGGGCATACCGTAATAGATAGATGCTTTATATGGCAACAGTATCATTTTTCCTTTGGGCAGAGAACGTCCCATGCCGGTCATGAATACGGGAATATATTTTACTTCAGGTCGCAGAGACAGGATACGGGCTATGCCGGATTTAATTTTTCCCATCTGTTCCGGCTTTCCTCTGGTTCCTTCGGGAAAAAGAATCAGTGAATATCCTGCATCGATGGCTTCAAGCATTTTGCGGATCGGGTCATGTTCCGAATCTTTTTCTCCTTTCCTTCTGATTAGCAGTGTGTTGATGAAATAGTTACTTATGGAAGCCTGAAAGCGGTTTTTACCAAAATAATCTTCTGCTGCTACAGGTTTGACTTTCCATAAAAGTTTTCCGGGCAGAGAAGATAATAAACTTAAAGTGTCCAAATGGCTGTTGTGGTTGGCAAGAATGATGAACTGCTTTTCTTTCTTGAGGAATCGGCAATCGGTGAACTGAACTCCTACGATCAGTTTCAAGAACCATTGGCATATACCTTTATATATAATCTGCATGATAGCAGCTTGCATGAATCTCTTTTCCATTTTAATATGCAATGTAATAAACTAAATGAAAAAAGACGGGAGCGGTGTAGGACAGAGAGTCTATCCGGTCGAATACTCCTCCATGACCGGGAATACTGTTCCCCATATCCTTAATTCCTTTATCCCTTTTGATGGCGGAGATGACTACGTCCCCCGAGAATCCGGCAATGGCAATAAGAGCGCTTACCAGAAGAACGTTAGGAGCGGAGAGGGGAGTCAGGAAACCGAGAAAGTAACCAATGACGGTAGTGCTGATTACACCACCTAAAAATCCTTCCCATGTCTTGTTCGGACTTACTTTCGGAAGTATCTTATGCCGTCCGAGAAGTTTGCCCCAGATAAATTGCATTATATCGTTGATTTCCGTAAGGAATACAAGGAACAATAACAGGCCTCGTCCTCCCGCATTGAATCCCGGCAGTTCGGGAAGTGACAGGAGATAAGCGAGGTGGCTGATACCGAATACCGAAAGCATTAGGATCCACTGCAACAGAGCCATCGACTTGGTAATTCCGTGAGTGTCTTCTTTTAAAACCAGTCGTAAGGGTAATACGAGAAACATAACTACCGGGATGAAGATGATGAATGCTCCATACCAGGCAAGGTAAGCAAGGTAATATTGAATGGGAATGGCCAGTATCCCCCAGAATAATGCTCCGCGATCTGCCTCTCTGAATCCCAACACCGAATACAGTTCTCTGAAAGCAATGAAAGAGAGAAAGGCAAGGAAGAAATAAGAAATGTTATAGCTGATAAATACAGCGCCGATAAACATGCCCGCCATGATCCACCATGAACGTGTGCGGGCGGAGAGTTCGCTGATATTTGTTTTTGGAAAGATCTTCTTTACGAGAAAAAGAATAAGGCTTGCCGTAATGAGCAGTCCGATGATGAGCGAAATGACGATAATCAGTTCATCACTTAGCGTAGGAAATATGGTATCCAGTAGTTCTTTCATTTTATTTCATTGTTTGTTGTGTGTGACATGAGGTACAGACGGTGTATCAGTGTTGCGACAAGGCCGACATTTATAATTATCAGGGCTATGAGACATACCATCCGGTCGTATCCTGCGTGAATGGTGCAGGTGGCTACTACAAAGGCAAGCGTGAGCAATGCCATGCGGTGTTGTTTGGCCATCGGACCGTTAAAAAAATGCTGGTGCGTTTTGTAGGCTCCTATCCATCGGAAATAAGCTGTCATCACAGCAAGAAGAGCAGCCATCCATCCTAGTTCAATACCGAATCCGCCTGCTACATATCCGACGGGAATGATGAACAAAGCATCAGCAAAGCGGTCGGGCATATCATTGTAGAGATCCCCGTTGGCGCTTTTCTTCCCTCCTTCGATAGCTACCATCCCATCGAACAGGTTGCAGAGTAACCGCGACTGCATGCAAACGATGAACAGAATGTAGGCTACATACTTGTTAAAACCGGGATCAATGACTGTGCCGATCAACAGAAGGCATCCCACCATAGCGAAGAATATGCTCATCATGGAAATTTGATTGGGGGTGATACCCCAACGAGTTAGTTTGCGGGCGATAATAGTGGCCCAGACCGTGTTTCGTGAGGCTATTTCCCGCCTTCCATCAACTTCGTTTTTCATATTTATGATATGTTTATGTTTGGCAAATATACATATCATATTAAGAGTTACAAAGGAATAAGTAGGAATTTTTAAGTGACTTTTTTTCCGCTCGGGTAAAAAAAGTTCAGGCAAATTATGGAATCTGTGTGAAATTTGCATCTCTATAGTAAAAGCGATGAATAGTAACATTTTAAAATAATGAAGTTATGAGAACAAACCAATTCAGAGCAATCATGCTCGTACTGCTGATGGCAGTTATTTGTTTAGGAACAATGAATGCGCAAACTATTACCGTGACCGGTATTGTGATGGACGCAGCGGATGGAACTTCGATTACCGGTTGTTCGGTAGTGAATAACCGTTCCAAAAGTGGGGCAATCACAGATGTGAACGGTCGTTATTCCATTCAGGCCCAAAAAGGGGACGTATTGTTATTCCGGTTTATCGGGTATAAAGAAGAAAAAAGAGTGGTTAAGTCGGCCAAACTGGATGTTAAAATGAAGACTGATGATGTGGCGTTGGAGGAGTGTGTCGTAGTGGGATACGGTACAATGAAAACAAAGGCAATGACCGGTGCGTATGTAGCGGTGTGTCCGACTGCCATGTATGATATGGATACGAGAATGAATACGGAAGAGTATGACCGGATTCAGGAGAATGGTTTCAAAAGTGTAGCCGATACTCCGCTTTCTACTTTCTCTATTGATGTGGACCCTGCTTCTTATAGCAATATGCGTCGTTTTATCAATAGAGGAGAATTGCCTCCTGCCGATGCAATCCGTACGGAAGAATTAGTGAATTACTTTTCTTACGACTATCCGAAACCAACGGGCAACGATCCTGTGAAGATAACTGTGGAAGCCGGAACTTGTACTTGGAATACAGCTCATCGGCTTGTTCGTATCGGATTGAAAGCTAAGGAAATTCCGACGGAGCAGTTGCCGGCGTCCAATCTTGTATTCTTGATTGATGTTTCCGGTTCTATGTGGGGGGCTAATCGGTTGGATTTGGTAAAGTCATCGCTCAAACTATTGGTGAATAATCTGCGGAATAAAGATAAGGTGGCAATCGTGACTTATGCAGGCAGTGCCGGTGTGAAGCTGGAAGCTACTTCGGGCGGTGATAAACAGAAGATCCGTGAAGCGATAGATGAACTGACCGCAGGCGGATCTACTGCAGGAGGCGCGGGCATTCATTTGGCGTATCAGATAGCTAAAAAGAACTTTATCTCTGATGGCAATAACCGTATCATACTTTGTTCCGATGGTGATTTCAACGTCGGTGTTTCTTCCGCCGAAGGATTGGAACAATTGATAGAAAAAGAACGGAAAAGTGGCGTACACCTTACTGTACTAGGCTATGGAATGGGTAACTACAAAGATAGGAAAATTCAAGTATTGGCTGAAAAAGGAAATGGGAATCATGCCTATATAGATAACTTGCAGGAAGCCAACCGTGTTTTAGTAGGCGAATTCGGTGCTACATTGCATACTGTGGCAAAAGATGTCAAACTGCAAGTGGAATTTAATCCTTCTCAAGTTCAGGCATATCGTCTGATTGGTTACGAAAGCCGTCTGCTGAAAGACGAAGATTTCAATAATGATGCGAAAGATGCCGGAGATATGGGAGCAGGACATACGGTAACAGCTTTTTATGAAGTGATTCCCGCAGGTGTGAAGAATGAATATGTAGGTAAAGTAGACGACTTGAAATACCAAAAGAAAGAAAAAATGACGCTGAAGCCGACCGGATCTGATGAACTCCTTACTGTGAAATTGCGCTACAAAGCTCCGGATAAGGATGTCAGCAGGAAAATGGAACTTCCTTTTGTAGATAACAAAGGAGATAGTGTTTCTTCCGACTTCCGTTTCGCTTCGGCAGTAGCCATGTTCGGACAGTTGCTTCGTGATTCTGACTTTAAAGGAACTGCCGATTATGACAAAGTCATTAAGCTAGCTAAACAGGGGTTGAATAATGATGAAAGAGGATATCGAAGAGAGTTTATCCGACTGGTTGAGGCTGCTAAAGGATTGGAAAAGACGAGTAAGAATTAGTATAAGAGAGAGTTTCCAAACTGAGCCGAGAGTAGTAACTTATCTGTGAGGCAATAATAAGAAAACCGCAAATGGCCTGACGACTATTTGCGGTTTTCTTATTGCACGGGAGGAGAGGCTCGAACTCCCGACACCCGGTTTTGGAGACCGGTGCTCTACCAACTGAGCTACTCCCGTGTTTGCGGCTGCAAAGGTAGTAGAAACTTCTGAATCTCCAAACATTCGGGTAAATAAGTTTTGAACTATTTTAATTTTTCCCATTCATCGGGCTTGAAACCGACCAATACCAAACTGTCTGTTACTACTAGAGGACGTTTCACTAACTTACCGTTTGTTGCCAGCAGTTCTATTTGTTCCTCTTCGCTCATGCTTGGCAACTTCTCACTCAGTTTCAGCTCTTTATAAACGAGTCCGCTAGTGTTGAAGAATTTCTTTATAGGCAGGCCGCTACGGGGAATCCATGCTTTTAGCTCTTCTACTGTAGGATTTTCTTCTACAATCAACCGGTTTGTATACTCAATGTTATTTTCTGTTAACCACTTTTTGGCTTTTTGGCATGTGCTGCATGCCGGGTACTGCAAAAATAAAGGTATCATACTCATTTCTAATTTATTATTTGATATTTGTTGTTTCACATTTAGGGTAGTAACTGTAAATCCTGATACATGATTCGATAGGCAGCCGCTTTCTTATCCAATGCCAATGGGTATGCTCGCGACGATGAAGGCATACGATACAGCCTCATTGCACGTTTCTCAAAAACAAACTCCGAATAATCACCGACTTTCGGTTCTTCTACATCCAATTGTTGCCGGAGTGTGTCAGTAGCTTTCTGACCGGTAGTAACGATGGCCTTACATTCGGGAAGCCGACGAAGCATTGCGGCAATATCGGTGGCTTCCACAACCTCCAGAAACTTATCGGACGCATTGTCTTGTAGTCGGCGAACGGATGAGGCCGTATCGAACAGTGCAATTCCTTTCTCATTTAGAAAGTCTATAATCCGTTCACGGCAAAACGCTTTCCGTGTAGGATTTAGAAAGTAGTCTTTGTCATTAAAAAACAACACACCGAAAATACGCCACATATCATTATTCAGGTTCGGGTAATAGAAATCCATGGACCAACGCTTTTTCTGCGGTGGAAAACTTCCCAGCATTAACAGTTTGGCTTTTGCCGGAAGAAATGGTTCTAGTGGATGTTTCTCGATTTCCATCATTATGTATCATTTTAATTTCATGCAAAAATAGTGATAATGTTTATTTCGCTCAAAATCAATGTGAAAAAATGCAATATATAAAATATTTACGTATTTTTGTGGCATAATGAATAGACAGTCTTTTATAATATCATTGAGAGTTCAAGTTGTTGTAAGTTGTTTATTGAGTTCATTCTTCTTTTTAAGCGAGAATGGTTACGCTTCGGAACAAGTTACGTTTATAGAAACCCCTACGGATAATGCGACGGCAACGGTAAGGGGACGTGTTGTCGATACTAACGGCGAGCCGCTTATCGGGGCAACCATTCGTGAGAAAGGAGGAGCGAACGGAACTGTCAGTGATATAGATGGTAGCTTCTTTTTGTCCGTTCCGGATAGCGCTATTCTGCAAGTTTCCTTTATCGGTTATGAGACAGTGGAAGTCAAAGTAACGGGTAGGGCAATGCTTGAAATCTCCCTTCGGGAAAATACTGTCATGCTTGATAATGTAATTGTGACTGCTCTAGGGCTTGAAAAGGATGAATCTACTTTGGCTTATTCGACTCAGAAAATAAAAGGGGAAGAACTGAATCGGGTAAAGGAGATAAATATGATAACAGCCCTTGCCGGAAAAGCTGCAGGAGTGCAGGTCAACAAGAATTCTTCCGGTATGGGTGGTTCTGCCAAAATCACTCTTCGGGGAGTCCGTTCGGTATCCGGAGATAATCAGCCGCTTTATGTAATAGACGGTGTGCCGATGTCCAACACTTCTCCGGAACAGGCTTATTCGGCGATTGGCGGAACGGCAAATGCCGGAAACCGAGATGGAGGAGATGGTATCTCCAATCTGAATCCGGAGGATGTAGAAAGTATCAGTATCTTGAAAGGCGCCCCGGCAGCGGCTTTGTATGGAAGTTTGGCTGCCAATGGAGTAATCCTGATCACTACCAAAAAAGGAAATTCTACAGGGAAAAGAAGTATCCACTTCTCTACCGGACTTACTTTTGAAAAGGCTTTCAGTTTACCCCAGATGCAAAATAGCTATGGGGTGAGTGATGTGATAGATAGTTGGGGTGAAAAGGAAAGTTTGGAGGTGCATGATAATCTGAATGATTTTTTCCGTACCGGACTTACTTCCATGACTTCCGTATCCGTCAGTCACGGAAATGAAAATCTGCAAACTTATTTCTCTTATGCCAATACTACCGGACGAGGCATTATTGAAGGGAATAAATTAAAGAAGCATAACATCAATCTGCGTGAAACGGCTGCCATGTTCAACAAACGTCTGAAGTTGGATGGCAATGTCAATGTCATGAAACAAACGGTTGAGAATAAGCCCGTCTCAGGAGGTTTCTATATGAATCCGTTAGTAGGGCTTTACCGTTTTCCGCGTGGCGAAGATCTGTCTTATTATAAGGAGCATTTTGAAACTTATAATGAAGAGCGTAATTTGAATGTGCAGAATTGGCATACGTTTACCGAAGATTTTGAGCAGAATCCATATTGGATAGTGAATCGTATCCAAAGCAAGGAAACACGCACACGTGTCATTCTTGCTCTTTCCGCCACTTTCAAAGTGAATGGTTGGCTGACGATACAAGCACGTGGCAATATGGATTATTGGGCTGACAAATTGCGTCAGAAATTCTATGCTTCTACCGCAACTGCTTTATGCGGAGTGAACGGGCGTTATCTTGAGATGGACTATCAGGAAACGCAGATGTATGGTGACGTGATGGCTATGTTTAAGAAAACATGGGGTGATTTTACTCTGGATGCGGCTATTGGTGGCAGTATCAATGATAAGGTGGTGAACTCAACCCGTTACGACTCGAAGAATGCTTCTTTGAAATACGCCAATGTGTTTAATATTGCCAATATCGTGATGAACAGCTCTGCCAGTATTGATCAGAAGATAGATGCACACCGGCAGTTGCAATCATTTTTCGGTACGGCTCAGATAGGTTATAAGGAAAAGATATTTCTTGATTTGACAGCCCGTAATGACTGGTCGTCCACGTTATCCTATACCAAACATGAGAAATCAGGATTTGCTTATCCGTCCGTCGGTCTTTCCATATTGCTTGATAAATGGCTGAAATTGCCCGAATGGGTTTCTTTTGCAAAGTTACGCGGGGCTTACAGTAAAGTGGGAAATGATATCCCTCTGTACATCACAAATTCCACTTCGCACGTCAATGCCGGTGGTGAGGTACAGGCAAATGATGCTGCGCCTTTTAAAGAAATGGAACCGGAAATGACTCATGCTATGGAATTCGGAACGGAATGGAAGTTCTTCCGACACCGTTTGGGAATTAACCTGACTTATTATCGCACAAATACGTATAATCAGTTTTTCAAACTTCCTGCTCTCGCCGGTGATGAGTTTGCTTATCGGTATGTGAACGCTGGAAATATTCAAAACAAGGGATGGGAAATTACGCTGAATGCTACTCCGGTGTTAACTTCTGACTTCACATGGAAGACGTCGCTCAACTTTTCTTCCAATAAGAATAAGATTGTGAAGTTGCATGATGACTTGAAGGAGTTCGTTTACGGACCTACAAGTTTTTCTTCAAGCTATGCTATGAAATTGGTGAAAGGCGGTTCTATCGGGGATATATATGGAAAAGCTTTTGTGCGCGATGATCAGGGAAGGATTGTTTATGGGACGGAAGGAGACCATAAAGGGCTGCCGTTGGTGGAAGGAGATGGTAATACGGTGAAAGTAGGAAATGCCAATCCGGTCTTTTTAATGGGATGGAATCATACGTTTTCTTACAAGGGATTCAGTTTTTACTTTTTGCTCGACTGGCGTTATGGTGGTAAAGTCCTTTCGCAAACGCAGGCGGAAATGGATCTTTATGGAGTGTCGGAAATAACTGCAGATGCTCGTGATAAAGGATATGTTATGCTGGAAGGGGAACGGATAGACAATGTGAAAGGATTTTATAAGAATGTGGTAGGCGGACGTGCCGGAGTGACGGAATATTATATGTATGATGCCACTAATCTGCGTTTGCGTGAAGTGTCGCTGAGTTACAATTTCCCTAAGGAATGGATGCAGAAAACTAAAGTATTGAAGAATGTGCAACTTTCGTTTGTAGCCCGTAATCTGTGTTTCTTGTATAAGGAAGCACCTTTTGACCCGGATCTGGTACTTTCTACAGGAAATGATAATCAAGGTATCGAGGTGTTCGGAATGCCTACTACCCGTAGCCTGGGTTTTACGCTGAAATGTGAGTTTTAAAAGCTGAAAAGGGAAAATGAAGAAACGATACATATATTTATATTTGATAGGATGGTGGCTTTTTTGCGTAGCATGCACGGGTAACTTCCGCGATTATAATACCGATCTGTCCGGCATTACGAATGAAGATCTGAACATTGACGATAATGGTTATGGAATCCGTCTGGGGATTATCCAACAAGGCATTTATTTTAATTATGATTACGGAAAGGGGAAGAATTGGCCTTTCCAGTTGATACAGAATTTGAATGCGGATATGTTCAGTGGATATATGCATGATGCCAAACCTCTGAACGGTGGTTCCAATAATTCCGATTATAATATGCAGGATGGTTGGAACAGTGCGATGTGGACACATGTGTATTCGTATATTTTTCCACAGATATATCAGTCGGAGAATGCTACCCGTGATACTCATCCAGCCCTGTTCGGTATTACGAAAATATTGAAAGTGGAAGTAATGCATCGGGTAACGGATTACTATGGTCCTATTATTTACAGGCATTTTGCGAATGCGGAAAAGCATTATCAACCTGATACGCAGAAAGAGGTCTATTATGAATTCTTTAATGAACTGGATTCTGCCGTTGTCGCTCTTATCGGTTATATAGAAGAAAAACCGGAATCCAATGGGTTCGCCCGGTTTGACATTCTGCTGGATGGCAAGTATTCCTCTTGGGTGAAGTTTGCCAATTCTTTGCGCTTGCGTTTGGCTATGCGTCTTGCATCAATCGCTCCCGACAAGGCACGTTTGGAAATAGAGAAGATAAAGGAAAATGATTACGGTTTCTTTGAGAGAGGATCGGAAAAAGTTGCGGTTTCTACAAAATCGGGATATATTAATCCGTTGGGAGAACTTAATTTGGTGTGGAATGAAACGTATATGAATGCTTCAATGGAGTCTATACTTACGGGATACGATGATCCTCGACTCAAAGCCTATTTCGTTCCTTGTACGGATGAAAAGTTTAGGGGAGAGTATCGTGGCATTCGTCAGGGAACTTGTTTTGCACATAATCATTATGCAGGGCTGTCCCGATTGTCGGTCACACAGGCTACGGACGCACCTCTGATGACGGCTTCTGAAGTCTGGTTTTTACGTGCTGAGGCCGCTTTACGCGGTTGGACAGACGAAGATGAAGAAAACTGCTATCGGAACGGAGTGATGACTTCTTTCGAACAATGGGGTGTCTATGGAGTAGAAGATTACTTGAAGAGCGAACGGATAGCTTCGAATTTTGTAGACACTTATGAAACGGAGAATAATGTGGAAGCTCGTTGTAAGGTATCACCAAAATGGAATCCGTCGGATGATAAGGAGAAAAAGCTGGAGAAGATTATTACCCAAAAGTGGATTGCCATGTTTCCCGAAGGCTGTGAAGCTTGGGCTGAACAACGACGTACGGGATATCCCCGCTTGTTTCCCGTACGTTTCAATCATAGCAGGAACGGATGTATAGATTCGGAGACGATGGTACGCCGACTTCACTTTCCCGGTACTTTGCAAACAGAAGATCCGGAGCAATATTCTGCCCTTGTGAAAGCTTTGGATGGAGAAGATCACGAAGGTACATACCTATGGTGGGACACGGGAAATAATAGTTTGGAATAAAAAATCTGTGTAAGTAATGTGTGTATATGTGCAGGTTTAACTAATTTTGCGCTTTCATTAAAAAACACATTTATTCATGAAACAGATTATTGCTGCTTTTTTTCTTTGTATGTTGCTTTGGCCCGTGTCGGGATTGCGGGCTCAAAACATACAGTTGCATTATGATTTCGGACGTTCCCTGTATGATAAAGATTTAAAAGGTCGTCCTTTGCTGACTTCTACTGTAGAGAAATTCCATCCCGATGCTTGGGGAAGTACCTATTTCTTTGTTGATATGGATTATACTTCCGATGGGGTAGCTTCCGCTTATTGGGAGATTGCCCGTGAGTTGAAATTCTGGAAAGCTCCTTTTTCCGCACATCTCGAATATAACGGTGGTTTGGCAAAAGGATTTTCTTACAATAATGCTTATCTGGCCGGTGCTACCTATACTTATAACAATGCTTCTTTCTCAAAAGGTTTCACTGTGAGTGCCATGTATAAGTACATTCAGAAGCATAAATCACCTAACAATTTCCAATTGACAGGTACTTGGTACATTAATTTTTGCCATAACTTGCTGACTTTCTCCGGGTTTGCCGACTGGTGGCGTGAGGAAACGGATTATGGGAAAACGATCTTCCTTACCGAACCACAGTTTTGGGTAAACCTGAACCGTATTAAAGGAGTAAATAAGAATTTCAACTTAAGTATAGGCTCGGAAGTGGAATTAAGTAATAACTTCGGTAATCGTGATGGCTTTTATGCAATCCCGACACTAGCCCTAAAATGGACATTGAATTAAATGAAAACAGATTTAATCTACGGTGTTGAAGACCGTCCTCCTTTTAAAGATGCGCTGTTTGCCGCTTTGCAACATCTGTTGGCTATCTTTGTTGCCATCATTACACCGCCACTTATCATTGCGAGTGCTTTGAAACTGGATGTGGAGAAGACGAGTTTTCTGGTCTCTATGTCTCTCTTTGCTTCAGGAGTATCAACTTTCATTCAATGTCGCCGTTTCGGAACGATAGGAGCAGGGCTGCTCTGTATTCAGGGAACCAGTTTCTCTTTTATTGGGCCTATCATTGCCACAGGGCTTGTCGGTGGATTACCTCTAATTTTTGGTTCCTGTATGGTTGCCGCGCCCATCGAGATGATTGTCAGCCGTACTTTTAAGTACTTGCGTAATATCATCACTCCGTTAGTATCCGGTATTGTTGTGCTACTTATCGGATTGAGCCTGATAAAAGTCGGGATCGTGTCTTGCGGAGGCGGATATTCTGCTATGGATAACGGAACCTTTGCAACTTGGGAAAATCTATCTATTGCTGCACTGGTGCTTTTAAGTGTATTGTTTTTCAATCGTTGCGGAAATAAATACCTGCGCATGAGTTCCATTGTTCTTGGGCTTTGTCTTGGTTATGGTTTGGCTTTTGTCTTAGGGAAAGTTGATATGAGCTCTCTGAATGTAGGAATGCTGATGAGTTTCAATATTCCTCAACCTTTTAAATATGGCGTTGACTTCAATGTTTCTTCTTTTATAGCTATTGGGCTGGTTTACTTGATTACGGCTATTGAAGCGACGGGCGACGTGACTGCCAATTCTATGATATCCGGTCTTCCGATTGAAGGTGATTCTTATCTGAAACGAGTTTCAGGTGGAGTAATGGCAGACGGATTCAACTCTTTCCTTGCCGGAGTTTTTAACTCCTTCCCAAACTCTATTTTTGCGCAGAACAACGGTATTATTCAACTGACTGGAGTAGCCAGTCGCTATGTGGGTTATTATATTGCTGCAATGCTTGTACTTTTGGGCTTGTTCCCTATTGTAGGGGCTGTTTTTTCACTAATGCCCGATCCTGTACTGGGTGGCGCAACCTTGCTGATGTTCGGTACGGTAGCCGCCGCAGGTATCCGCATTGTCTCTTCTCAGGAAATCGGTCGTAAAGAAACGTTGGTATTAGCAGTCAGCCTTTCTCTTGGCTTGGGAGTAGAATTAATGCCGGACGTACTGCAACAAGCCCCCGAAGCGATTCGAAGTATCTTTTCATCGGGAATCACTACCGGAGGCCTGACTGCAATTATTGCCAATATAGTAATACGTGTAAAAGAAGAGAAAGATTAATCTTCAATACTCAGATTACTCATTTTGTCAGTTATATGGAAGGGGAAATCCGGATATTCGTAGAGACTGAAACGGGTTTCGGTTTCCCCTTTGGTGTAGTTCCATATCGAAGCATAATCTTCCGGGTCTTCTCCCATTTTAGCCAATTGGCGCAGATAAGCGGCCAACGATTTGTTCTCTACAATATAAATTTGTCCCATCCGGTCAATAATCGGACTGTGGCGGCGCGTTCCGTCATGTTCAAAACATAGGATGCGTTTCCCTTCTTCTGTAAGTCCCACTAATTGGAAAGTCATACTTTTGCCGATGGCTGGTAAATTCAGTACACTGCGATCTGTAGCAAGGAAAGGTAAGTGATGTTTTCTCATGAACCGCCTTAACTGTTTGGCAACCTCTTCTTTTTCTTTCATATCTTTTTCTGCTCCCGTCTTCGTTTCCAATATCTTATATAATTCTTCTACCTGTTCCGGTGTCATTCTGCCATATATTTTTTCCTCCTGCTGTTCCTGCATTGAACGGCTGTTGGGTGCGAACACCGCATAATTTTCATTAAAGCCCTTCACGGAAAAAGTATAGTAACACATCACTCCCAATGAATTAAGCACTTGTCGGAGCCGTGTTGTATGTCCTCGTCGCGAAGCTGCCACTGTGTACACCAATTGGTTCGTGATGATCCATCCAGCGGAAAGTATCTTCCGAATAGCCTCTTTAGCTTCCGGAGTCACCTCCAATGGGGTCTGGAAATGGGTCTGGATAATAAACTGTTTCACACCGGCTGCCGAAGCCTTTTCTTTGAATTCCCGCAATATCTCCACTAACTCGTCATTAATGCGCATCGGTAAATAGGCTGGTAAACGGGAACCTAACCTTACCCGTTGCAGTTCTGCATATTTTTCACCCTCCGGACGGTCAAAGTTCGCTTTCTGTTTGCGTACGGCCATTCGATATACTGCATCCAGAATGTGTTGAAGTGTCTTATTCTGGCTCATCAGCGCATCTCCTCCGGTGATAAGAATATCCCGCAATTGCGTATCTTCTTCAAAATAAGTCATCAAGCGTCGTAATTTGCGTTCCCATGACTCTTTCGGTCGTAACGTTTCAAACTCAAAATTCAACCGTTCGCTCTGAAAATCATACATCCGTTGACAAGAAGCGCAAAGTCCTCCGCACGCTCTTCCCATCGTATCAGGAATAAGAATAGCAACCTCCGGATAACGTCGATGAATATTATGTCCATCCGGTAATAGCCATCCTGCTGCATTCGGTTTTTCCGCCTCTACAATATCTTCTTTCTCCCATGCGCGGATATTTCCATAAGTTTCTACCAGTCGTGGTGAGTAAAGAATATAGCTCCGGATCGCTTCATCGTTATATCCATATCCCGTAACATTGAGTAATGACAGGTAATAAGGAGTGGCAAAAAACGGCATCCTTTTCTTTCGGGCACGATGAAGCAAATACATTGTTTCTGACGAAAGTGAATTTCCTAGAAAACGGTTCAACTCTCCCGGACTCTTAACAGCCATTGCCAAATGAAAGCGAAAGTCATTCCACCATTCACTCACCAGTCTGTATTTCTCTTCATAACTCATCCCTTCTTCAAAATGAAAACGTGCCGAAGGTTTCGACTTTCTGTTTTCAATCTTTTGAATCAGTAAATGCAACATCCGCTCCTTATTCTCATCCCGCACTTCCCGTACCTCTTCATCTAATCCTGTTTCCCAACGGTCATTCCGGTTTTTGATACGTTGCGGAGACGGTAAAGGTATTACATCCCCTTTCAATCGTTTGAACATTTGAAAGAGTTCTATGAATAAGTCTGTCGGTAATTCCATGTTTTCTAATGTTCCCGTCAGAAATTCATAAAGCAACCGTATTGTCTGTATTGACATATCCTGTCCCGTAGACAGTTCATGGACATCCTGTCCATCATAATGGAGTAAAAGTCGAATTTGCTCCCTAGCCTCTTTCGCAGTCTTATTCTCCATTCTGCAAGTCTCCAGAAATCGTTGCATTTTTAGCTTAAACTCCTCAACAGAAGAGCTTTTATCAGCCATCTCCACCACTTCCGGAATTTCTTGATTATAGATTTGTTTCAATTGTGAAAAAGTAAGTGTAAGCATTTTCTTTTGTTTCATAAGCAATCTCTCTATTTAATGGTATATAAAGATACGAAAAAAGCGGAAGTTTCATACCTCCGCTTTTTCTATCGTGCTAATCTTTACGATTTTCTAACATTTTAGAGCAACTTATTTTTTCGTTTCCGTGTCATCATTCTTGCGTTTCGGCTCTTTTTTTGCCAATAAGACAATATTATACACATAATCCGTCATCCACTGTTCCGAGTATCCCAGACGTTCCTTGTATTGACGTACAGCCGCTGCAGTCTTGTGCACATCATCAGCTTTCCATACAGTCTTTGTGCAAACATCGTGGACCGTTTTCTGAGTCATGCCATAAAGTGCTTTCTTAAAGATAGACGGCATGCGGAACTTCCATTGCATCAGATTCCCCATCAACATCATCAAGTCGTTAGAGAATCCTTGATACATAAACAGATAAGATTGAATATCATTCTGAGTACGGCAGTTGCGTTTTACGGAAGAATCGATTTCTTTAAAGAAACTCTCATTCAATCCATAGTCCTGCATCAACATTTTGCGCGAAGCTGACTTTTCGGCCAATCCTAACTTGCCGTTTTGCGTAGGTATCTTGAATAAACGTTTGAAGTTGGCTACATCCGGCAGGAAGCGGATATTTGTGATACCAAGGTTAGTGGCGATAACTGACTGGAAATAGACCCGGGTCAGAGAAATGAAATCTTCTACATTGCCGACTTTTGTTTCATCGGATTTTTTCTTGAATAAACCAAATAAGCCCATTGTTGTATTTACAATTTTATTATTTACAATTTACTAATTGAACGTGTGTGATTGCTTTGTTGCATACCAACCAAGCTGATATTTCGTGTGCAAAGGTACAAAAAACAGTTGGGTTTCACCAACATTCCAAGTCCTTTTCAATATCCGGCATTGTCTCTTTTCTGAAAACAGGATTCTGAATGCCGACTTTCTTCTGCGATGAGCCGAAAAGTACCATCATTGTTTAGCATAAAGTCTCTAATGTAATTGCGATCATTCACTTTTCATCCGGAAGTAGAATTTATGATTTTCGAATACAGGTTCTGCAATACCATAACGAACGAATTTGGCAAGCAGATGTTCGGCGGCACGGCGTGAGATTCCTGTCTGACGACAATAACGGTTGAGTGATAGTAGAGTACCGTGTTCCAGTTGATCGAGCAAAAGCTGTTCACGTTCAGTGTAACGGATTAGTTCGCCACGGGGATTGTCGCTCTGTTGCCACACGCGGAGATGTATAGGTGTCGCCAATATGTTTTCGTCCTTGATACGGAGATAGGCGAGCGGTTTTCCGGTTTCGTCTTTGGCATACACCGGTTTGTGAAGGGTCTCTTCGATAGTGACTACCAATACCTGTCGTCCTTCTACTATGTATGTTTGCATTGTATATTCCACTTCGGGTACACAATAAAGTTGTGCGGCCGCCTCAATCATATATTTTTCCTCTTCGGAACGTACGCCTGCTATTTTTCCATTGTCTTTCACGCCAATAAGCAATCTTCCTCCGTCGGTGTTGGCAAAAGCGGACAAGGTTTTGGCTATCTTGCGTGCATCGGAAATTTCAAATTTGAAGTCCTGTTGTTGATGCTCTCCTTCAGCAATCAAAGTATGTATATAATCGGTATCTGTAAGCGGTTTCATGGCTACAAAGGTAGGTAAAAATGGCGAAAAGACCTTTTTTTGCATTATTTTCAAAGAATATTTCAAAAAAAAGATTGTTTTTATGCGTTTATTTCGGGAAACAGTGTATTTTTGCGACACATTATTAACGAAAAAAATAAAAGGATTATGAAAGAATTGGTAGAAAAAGTAGCAGCTCTGTATGCTGACTTCGCAAAAGATGCTAACGCTCAGATTGAAAATGGTAACAAAGCAGCAGGAACTCGCGCTCGTAAAGCTTCTTTGGAAATCGAAAAAGCAATGAAAGAATTCCGTAAAGCATCTTTGGAAGCTTCTAAAAAGTAAGATTAGAAACTACTAAGATATCAGAAGAAATGAGAGGGTATATTATCATGATATATCCTCTTTTTATTTTTTAAGCTTCTCTTTTTGCAACTTATGTACTGAAAACCGGGCTTGTGAAAGTCTGTTTTTTTGTATTCTTAATATTAATCGTATATTTGCGAAAAGAATCAAGATCGGGAATGATGAACGAAAACGTCTTAGCTAAACTGAAGATACTTGCAGAATCTGCCAAGTACGATGTTTCCTGTTCTTCCAGTGGTACGGTGCGTTCCAATAAGCCGGGAACGCTGGGAAACACTGTGGGAGGATGGGGGATATGTCACAGTTTTGCCGAGGACGGTCGATGTATCTCGCTATTGAAAGTCATGCTTACCAATTATTGCATTTACGATTGTGCCTATTGCGTCAACCGTCGTAGCAACGATCTTCCCCGCGCTACCTTTTCCGTTTCGGAATTGGTGGAGCTGACGATGGAATTCTACCGTCGTAACTATATCGAAGGGCTGTTTCTTAGCTCCGGAGTGGTCCGTAATCCGGACTATACAATGGAGAGACTTGTGCGTGTAGCCAAAGATTTGCGGCAAGTGTACCGTTTTAACGGTTATATCCATCTCAAGAGTATTCCCGGAGCCAGTCGCGAATTAGTGAATGAAGCCGGATTGTATGCCGATCGTCTTAGCGTCAACGTCGAAATTCCCAAAGAAGAAAATTTGAAACTGCTTGCACCGGAAAAAGACCATAAAAGTGTATTTGCTCCGATGAAATACATTCAACAAGGCGTATTGGAGAGTAAAGAAGAACGGCAGAAGTTTCGCCACGCACCGCGTTTCGCACCTGCGGGACAAAGTACCCAGGTGATTGTGGGAGCTACCTCCGAATCGGATAAAGATATTCTTTTTCTTTCGTCGGCACTTTATGGGCGCCCCACCATGAAACGTGTCTATTACTCGGGCTACGTTTCCGTGAATACGTATGATAAGCGCCTTCCGGCATTGAAACAGCCGCCTCTGGTACGTGAAAACCGGCTCTATCAGGCTGACTGGTTATTGCGTTTTTATCAATTCAAGGTAGATGAAATTGTGGATGATTCCTATCCGGATCTCGATCTCGAAATAGACCCGAAACTTTCGTGGGCTTTGCGCCATCCCGAACAGTTTCCTGTCGACATCAATAAGGCAGACTACGAAATGTTGCTCCGTGTGCCGGGAGTAGGGGTGAAGTCGGCGAAACTGATTGTTGCTTCCCGTCGTTTTTCGCGGCTGGGATTTTATGAACTGAAGAAGATAGGAGTGGTGATGAAGAAAGCGCAATATTTCATCACTTGCAAAGAACTGCCTCTCCAGATGCAGACAGTGAACGAACTTTCTCCGCAACGGGTGCGCAGCTTATTGTTGCCGAAACCGAAAAAGAAAGTGGATGAACGCCAGTTGTTGCTTGATTTTGGCGAATAGTAAATATGCTTGGTGTTTTTTATGAATGTTTATATTTACGATAAAACCTTTGATGGTCTGCTGACGGCTGTGTTCGACGCCTATTTCCGCAAGACTTTCCCCGATGCCTTGCTGTCGGAAGGAGATGCTTTGCCTTTATTTTGTGATGAGCTGCATACGGTAGTGACCGATGAAGAAAAGGCCGGGCGTGTGTGGCGGGGATTACAGAAGAAAGTTTCCTCTTCCGCTTTGGGTTGCCTCACACAAAGTTGGCTGTCGGAGCTTCCGGAAGTAGGGATGCTTATTTTTCGTTATATCCGTAAAGCGATCGACGCGCCCCGGTCCATTGAAACCAATTTTGGTGATCCGGATGTTTTGCAATTGGCGCAAATATGGAAGAAGGTGGATGGCGAACGTGTACACCTGATGCAGTTTGTCCGTTTCCAGAAAGCTGCCGACGGTACATTCTTTGCCGCTTTCGAACCGCAGTATAATGCGCTCCCGTTGACGGTTCACCATTTCAAAGACCGTTTTGCCGATCAGAAGTGGATTATTTACGACATGAAACGCCGTTACGGATTTTATTATGACTTGCAGGAGGTGACGACTATCTCGTTTGATGATGACAGTCGTGAATCCCATTTGATTACGGGGATGCTGGACGAAAGTCTGATGGACAAGGATGAGAAGCTTTTCCAACAACTTTGGAAGACATATTTCAAGGCCATTTGTATCAAAGAACGCATGAATCCGAGGAAGCACAGGCAGGATATGCCTGTACGTTATTGGAAGTATCTGACGGAAAAGCAAAAGTAGATTTCCATTTTGGGAGAGGAGCGAAAGTCTGACTATTCAATTCGCTGCACCGTTACATCCGGAAATTCCTGTATCAGCGAAAGCAGATGCCCTTCATCATTATTCCGTTTCGACTTGATAACCATCGTAACCTGATAATATTCTGCTTCGCCCGTGTGTTGCGTTTCCATCTCGTAAGAGACTATCAGGTAGTCTTTAGAGTTGAATCTGTCCGCTATCTGTTTCAGTATGTCTTTGTTGGGAGTTGAGAAAGAAACCATCGAGCTTTTCATTCCGATGCTTTTAAATAGATAGCTAAGTAGTTCCAGTCCGACGAGGGTCAACACCGTGGCGGCAATACCGATGGTGTACATTCCTGCACCTACCGCCAGACCGATACCTGCTGTTGCCCAGATTCCTGCGGCGGTAGTCAGTCCGCGTACAATCTGTTTTTGAAAGATGATGGTTCCTGCACCGATAAATCCGATACCGCTGACAACCTGTGCCGCCACCCGACTGGGATCGAGTGTGACACTACTTTCTTTTATAATTTCCTGAAATCCGTATTGGGAAACAATCATAATCAAAGCACTACCTAGCGACACGAGAAAATGAGTGCGGTATCCGGCCTCTTTGGCACGGTATTCACGATCCAGTCCGATGATGGTTCCCAATATTCCGGCGACCAATAAACGGATTACAAAATCCATATTCAACATCATGTGTTCAATCTCCTTTCTGTTTTTTATTGTTTGTGGAAAAATGCTTAGGACTATAAATATACAATTATTTCCCCTTTTTGTATCAATCATTTAGTAATATTTGAACGTATCCAATTCATTTTATCGTATATTCGCAGATTCAAATAAATGTTTAATCCCGAGACCGAGCAAATAATGAAGAAAAGAATTTTTTATATAATCAGCTTTCTGGTGATCTTCTGTATTGAGGTGTTGATAGCTTTGTATGTGCGCGACCGTTTCATACGTCCCTATGTCGGAGATATGCTGGTTGTAGTGCTGGTATATAGCTTTGTACGTATCTTTCTACCGACGGGGATTCCGCGGATGCCGTTTTATGTCTTTCTTTTTGCCTGTTTCGTGGAAGTGTTGCAATACTTCCGGCTGGTGGAAACATTGGGCATTACGAACCGCGTAGCCCGAATTGTGCTGGGTTCTACGTTCGATTGGGGAGATATTGCCTGCTATGCTGTGGGATGCGTTTTCATTGTCTTATTCGAGCATTTCGTCCGGCGTAGATCGTAGAGGATTTATTTCTCTTCCGCTTTGGTTTTGGATGGGTTTAGGCTGTGGCCGCAATATTTGCAAAACTCTGCATTATCTTCGTGTCCGGAGCGATGGCAGTTGGGACATTCTTTGTCTCTCCTGCGTTTATACTCTTTCATCATGGAGGCAGATACGATACCTGTGGGTACGGCAATAATCGTGTAACCGATCAGCATGACACAGCCGGAAAGGAATTTTCCGAGGCCGGTGGCGGGAGTAATATCTCCATAACCTACGGTAGTCATGGTGACGATAGCCCAATAGATGCTGTTCGGGATATTGTTGAACTGAGAGTTGGGTTGCGTTCCTTCAATCATATACATTAGCGTTCCGATGGAAGTCACCAGAATGACGACAAACAAGAAGAACACTGCAATCTTCTTACTACTTTCACGCAAGGCAGTGAGCAGCCGTTCCCCCTCATTCAGAAAGTTGAAAAGCTTGAAGACGCGGAACACACGTATCAGGCGGAAGGCACGAATGATGAGTAGATAGCGGGCACCCGGGAAGAGCAGACCGATGTAAAGAGGCAACGTGGCCAGTAAGTCTACGATACCGAAAAAGCTGAATATGTATTTCCGGGGACGGGGTGAACAGTAGATTCTCGTCAGGTATTCGAAAGTAAAGAAGCCGGTGAAAAGGAATTCCATAATGACGAACGGAGTCGTCAGATAGGTGGGAAGTCCTTTCAGACTTTCGATGATGACGAGCAATACGCTGACCAGAATACAGGCGATAAGAATCACGTCGAACAATTTCCCGGCAGGGGTGTCCGATTCGAAGATGATGACGTATAACTTTCGTTTCAGTTTCTCGTCATGCAAAAAACGATGGATTCTTTCTTTCAGTTTCATATCAATAGTGCTTGGCCGGAATTAAAGAAAAAGTCTTTTTAGTCGATGACCCACTGTTTATTGTAGGCAACGGTCTTTTGCGGGTTGTAATACATTCCCTCTTGTGTAGGAATATAGAGAATGTATGTCTTTCCGGTCTTGTTCTTCAATGAAGTGTCGCGCAGCCAGGGGTTGGCATCACGGAGTTGGGCATAGGTGATTCCCTGTGATTTTGCGTACTCGTTCAGATCGTCGATAGAAGTGTTGACGGTTACCTCTTTATAAGGAATAGGCGGATACAGATGTTCCCGTTTCAAGAGGAATCCGTAACGTTGCGGGTTGTTGAATATCTCTTTGGCTGCCAGCAGACGGAACATGTAGCGGGAAGTTTCCTCTACCAGCCATAAGTCCATGGCATGACTTGCCAACTGCTTTTCAAGTTGGGAGGAGATGCGTCCCTGTCCGGCGTTATAGGCGGCGGAGACAGCCATCCAGTCGCCATATTTGGCATACGCCTGTTTGAAGTATTTGCAGGCGGCAACGGTTGCTTTTTCAATATGATAGCGTTCGTCTACGTTATCGTTCACTTCCAGCCCGAATTCGCGTCCGGTGGCAGGCATAAATTGCCATAGACCTGCTGCTCCTGCCGGAGAACGTGCGATGTTATTCAGATTGCTCTCGATGACCATCAGGTATTTGAAGTCATCAGGAATACCGTTTGCTTTCAGTATCGGTTCGATGATGGGGAAGTAACGGTTGGCACGCTTGATTAATAACATGGTGGTGGAGTGCATATAGGTGAAGGCCATCATCTCGCGGTCCATCCGTTCGCGGCGGTCATAGCGCCGGAGGTCGATCGTTTCCCCGTCGAAGGTGACCTGTGCGGGAACAGTAGGCGGAGTGACACAATAAGGCACTTCCGATTTGGCGGAATGTTGTTCGTTCACTTGGCTGCTGCCTGTCAATATTGGGATGGAAGCACCGATGCAAAATACTAATATAAGTGTAAGAATATAGTTGATTTTCATTTGTCTTTTCATTTTATAACCTTTTTGGATGCTTCAATGTTTACGTCTATCTTGCAAAGATAACCTCATTTTGCTTTTTTCAAAGAACTTTTCTTGCATTTTATACGTTTTTCTAATAGAGTTAAAATAAACAACGAATCAAGATGAATATAGCAATGACCGGAGCTACCGGATATATAGGTAAACATCTTTCTAATTATCTTACAGAAAAGGGCGGACATCGGATCATTCCTCTGGGAAGGTCGATGTTTCGCGAAGGTATGTCCGGTTATTTGATTCAGGCACTGACCCATTGTGATGTTGTCATCAACCTGGCAGGTGCACCTATCAATAAACGTTGGATACCGGAATATAAACAGGAGCTTTTCAACAGTCGTATTGTTGTAACCAATCGTATTATCCGCGCTTTGAACGCAGTCAAAACGAAACCGAAACTGATGATTTCGGCTTCTGCCGTAGGTTATTATCCTTCGGAAGCGGAGGTGGACGAATATACCCGTACCCGTGGAGAAGGTTTTCTGTCCGATCTTTGCTATGCGTGGGAAAAGGAAGCGAAACACTGTCCCGAACCTACAAGGCTCGTTATTACACGCTTCGGCGTAGTGCTTTCTCCGGACGGGGGAGCGATGCAGCAGATGCTTCGCCCTTTGCAAGCTACCAAGATAGCTACCGCCATCGGTCCCGGTACGCAGGCTTTTCCGTGGATATCGATACGGGATCTTTGCCGTGCAATGGAGTTCTTTATCACTCACGAAGAGACACATGGGGTATATAATCTGGTTGCTCCGCAGCAGATCTCGCAATATGCTTTCACCCGTGCGATGGGAAAGGCTTATCGGGCATGGACGACGATGGTAGCTCCGCAACGAATTTTCCGTATCTTATATGGTGAGGCGGCATCCTTCCTGACTACGGGCCAGAGAGTCCGCCCAACGCGTCTGACGGAGGCGGGATTTCATTTCTCCATTCCCAATGTCGGACGTCTTTTCAGAGGTACGGACCATAGTACGGTTACTTCTCTCGACCTGCACCGGTATATGGGACTTTGGTATGAAATAGCCCGCTACGAGAATCGCTTTGAATACGGACTTGTAGACGTCACGGCTACTTATACGCTCCGTCCCGACGGCATGATTCGTGTGGAGAACCGGGGATGCAAACGTAATTCTCCTTACGACATCTGCAAGACTGCCAACGGACATGCCAAAATACCCGATCCCACACAGCCAGGCAAACTGAAAGTGTCTTTCTTCCTTAGTTTCTATTCTGATTATTATGTCTTGGAACTGGATGAAGAGAATTACAATTATGCCCTGGTAGGCAGCAGTACTGATAAATATCTCTGGATACTAAGCCGTACACCCCAACTGCCGGAAGAAATCAAGAAGAAACTCGTCACCGCTGCCGAACGTCGTGGATACGATACGAGCCAGTTGAAGTGGATCGAGCAACTCTGATCGCAGGCATATACATATATCAGTTTATGCAATCCGCACCTAATAAATAATATAAGATTGTTTAGCGAAAGTATTTAACGAACGATAAACCAACTTTAAAACAACAGAAATTATGGATTACGAAATTATTCATCAGCCCGAACAAAAATTGTTCAAGACAGAAGTAGACGGTCGCACCGCCTTTGTACAATATCGCCTGATAGGTGATTCTCTTGATATTATCCACACAATTGTGCCACAACCCATTGAAGGGCGGGGGATTGCCGCTGCTTTGGTAAAAGCTGCTTACGCCTATGCATTAGCTAACGGGATGAAGCCGAAAGCAACATGCTCTTATGCAGTGAAGTGGTTGGAAAGACACCCGGAAATAAATGGTTAAATACTCGCTTTTGATTCGTCGGAAAAGGAAATAATATTATCTTTGTAATTGGAAATCAATGAAGAAAAATAGTGTTATGATAAAAGAAGGTGAAAAGGTAAAAGTGGATCCTAGATTAACGGGACTCGATGAATGGATAGAGGGTACAGTAATTGATATTGAACATAATCCGTTCAAAGGCTTAGTTATAGCGATTCGTGATAAATTTAACCGTATTTTCTTTGGTGAGCAGAAATATTTTATTCCTGTAAATGAGGATAATGTATGTATGCAATAGCCTTTGATATGGTCATTACAGACCTACGTACCAATTATGGAGAGCCTTATAACAATGCCTATTTTGAAATAAATAAAGTGTTGCGTCAGTATGAGTTTTATAATACGCAGGGTAGTGTATATCTAACAGAGAAAACTGATATGGCAAATCTTTTTCGTGCAATTGACGCATTGAAACGTATTCCTTGGTTTCAGGCGTCAGTTCGTGATCTTCGTGCGTTTCGTGTAGAAGACTGGTCGAACTTTACGGATTTTATAAAAGAAAATAAGTAGATAAGCTTTCAGGTCTGAATATGTATTCATGCCTGAAAGCTCCTTTTATTTCTCAATTACTGTTTCCACCTCTTCAACTGTGGAAAGTACTCCTTCATCGTTTTCCGTGCTTCCTCCACTGTGTATTTCACTTCCGAGTCTTTATTGAACTCATCCAGATAATTCAGATTAAGCTCGATCATCTCGTCCATGGTACACTCTTTCGTGAAATGTCCGTCCGCATAGCAATAGTGGCAATAATCTTCGTTCTTGCTACCGTCCGTTTCTTTTCCAAAAGTTGAGTCGTCTATCGGCATACCGCAACTTTGACAAAATTTTTGTTCCATCTTTTTTTGTTAGATTATAAGTTTATGTTACAAGACAAATGTAAGTAGAAATATTGGAAAAGAAGTAATCCGGTCTTGCTATTTATTCATTTATTTCTTTCCTGGTTTGCTTTTGGTGTTAATTGGTTTTCACGGGCAGCCGTTTCCACATCCAACGGGGAATCATTTTCCAGAAAAAGACCAGTATCCGGTAGCGCCAGTCGATCACTACTATCCGTTGTTTCCGCTCCAGTGACCAGGCGATGTGACGTCCCACTTTCGCTGCATCCATCAATAGCGGATAATGTTTCCCGTCGTTGAGCAAGTCGGTGGCAACAAATCCGGGACGGATATCAGTAAAACGGATATTCAGTTTTTGTAAATATGAAAGTTGTTCGAGAGCATCTATGTAAGTGTTCTGGAAACGTTTGGTGGCAGAGTAGGCAGGAGCCACTCCAAGTCCTTTCGTTCCCGCGATGGAGCTGATGACTGCCAGGTGGCCGCCTCCGCTTTTCCTGAAATAGATGAAAGCGGTATCCACCATGCGGATAAATCCCTCTACATTCGTGTATGCTGTGTTCAGCTCCACCTCCATGTTCAGATTCGTATTCTGGAAACCGATGCCCGAGCTAAGAAGAAACAAATCCATGCCGCCCACCTTGTCGATGAGCATATTCAATTTCTCGCCTGCATCTTCCAGGGTTACGTCCAACGCTTGAATTTGAATCTGATCCGGTGCTGCCCGTTGCAGGTTTTCGAGAGCGGATTGCCGTCTGCCGGCTACTCCGATTTGCCATCCATCCAGTAACAGACATTTTGCAACTTCTTGTCCGATGCCGGAGGTAGCGCCAATGATAATGGCTTTTTTCATTACTGATTTTTTTAGTAAGTTATAGGTTCAATAAATGTCGTATGGCCTGCCAGGGTGCATAAAGCAACATCCTCGGTCCGGAGAAACGCATCACCTGTCGCATTCGTTCGCGCATGACGGGTTTGTAACAATGTACGGTGCATTCCTTGCATGCACTCTTCTTCTCTCCAAACGGACAATGGTCGAGACGTGCGTGGGCATAGCGGAGCAACTCTTCACAGTCGGCACAAAGAATTGTATTTTTTTCTTTTTTCCGGCAATAGAGGCGGATCATCAACTCTACCGTTTTCTTTTCGTGCGCAATGCGTGATGCTTTCATCTCTTTCTTTTTTACACTTTGGAATGACAAAGATAGCGAAGATTATGCAGAAATGCAGGCGTATTCTGTTAAAATACACCTTCTTCTTTTTTCTATTTTGAAAAGCACCCTTTCATTTTGGTAGGGTATTTAGAGATTACTTTTTCAAAATGAAAAAAATATAGCATTGATTACAAGCTAATTATCAGAATCCTTTTCATTTTGGCATACTCTTGGCTATGAGGGGAACATACAAAATGATTCATGAGTTATGGAAGAGTACATTTCAGATAACAGTCTGTATATTCGGAGTAAGAATAATAGCATGATTAACCGGAAGATGATAGGGCGCGTGTTGGGTATGTTGCTATTTATCGAATTGGGGATGTTCTTACTTTGTGCCGGAGTGTCGGCTGGTTACGGGGAAAGTGATTATAAATACTTTCTTTACACCTGTATCATCAATGCTGTGGTAGGCGGATTGTTACTGCTCTACGGACGGGGAGCGGAGAATAAGATGAGCCGGAGAGACGGATATTGTGTGGTCACTCTTTCATGGGTGTTTTTTACCTTTTTCGGCATGCTTCCTTTTTATTTTAGCGGAAGCATTGATACGATAACCAATGCCTTTTTCGAAACCATGTCCGGGTTTACCACTACAGGAGCTACTATTCTCGATGATATTGAATCCCTTTCCCACGGTATGCTTTTCTGGCGAAGCCTGACGCAGTGGATCGGTGGTTTGGGGATTGTGTTTTTCACGATTGCCATTCTTCCTATCTTTACCACGGGAGGAGTGCAACTCTTCTCTGCTGAATCTACGGGAGTGACGCACGACCGTACCCATCCGAAAATCAATGTCATGGCCAAGTGGTTGTGGACAATTTATCTGGTATTGACAGTTTCAGAAACTGTCTTATTGATGTTTGGGGGCATGAGCTTGTTTGATGCCATTTGCCAGTCGTTTGCCACTACTGCTACGGGCGGATATTCTACCAAGCAGAACAGTATATCTTACTGGAATTCTCCGTATATAGAATATGTGGTGGCTATCTTTATGATTGTTTCCAGTATCAACTTCTCTTTGTTTCTGATGTGTTTGAAAGGAAAAGTCGGTCGTTTATTCAAAGATGAAGAGCTGCACTGGTTTCTGGCGTCAGTGGGTATCTTGACTTTTCTTATCACGTTGGCGCTCGTCTTTCAAAATCATTATGACTGGGAACTGGCTTTCCGGAAAGCATTGTTCCAGGTGTCTACGGTGCATACTTCCTGCGGTTTTGCTACGGATGATTATAATATGTGGCCTCCTTTCACGTGGTTACTGTTGTTTATTGCGATGCTTTCGGGAGGGTGTACGGGTTCTACCAGTGGAGGTATCAAGAATATGCGGTTGCTGATTGTGGCACGTGCCATTCGGAATGAGTTCAAACATCTGCTCCACCCGAATGCCGTGCTTCCCGTACGTATCAATAAGCAGACGGTGTCTTCTTCTATTGTAACTACCGTATTGATTTTCTTTGCTTTTTATCTGGTTCTGATCCTGATTGGGTGGACGGCTCTTTTGTTTTTGGGAGTTGGCTTTTCCGAGTCCGTCAGTACGGTTATTTCGAGTATAGGCAATGTCGGTCCGGGATTAGGTACTTGCGGGCCTGCATATTCGTGGAATTCTTTACCTGATCTGGCAAAGTGGATACTTTCTTTTCTGATGCTGGTGGGACGTCTGGAATTGTTTAGTGTACTCCTGTTGTTTTATCCGGGATTCTGGAAGAATAGATAAACTGTAAATCATGAACGGGCTTCTGAAACATCGTTGGAAGAGTTTGTGGTTGACGGAAACAATCTGTATCTTTGCAGCATGAAAAAGTTATTGTGTCCGCAATGCAAGATTGCAGCTATGTATGTGAAGAATGAACAGGGTGACAGGCTGCTGGTTTATGTGCTCGAAGATGGTGAAGTTGTTCCCAAATATCCGGAAGATTCGATGGAGGGGTTCGATTTGACAGAAGTCTTCTGCCTGGGATGCTCGTGGCATGGTTCACCTAAACGGTTGGTGAAACGATAGACCGGGAGACTCATGCTCTCATACTGATTTTTTTGATTTATGTCAACTAAAAGAGGAACGCAAATCAAGAACTAATTCATTGAATTTTCCGTATCTTTGCATCCGATTTTAGAACATAGACGTATGGCAACTTCTAAAGAAATGACGGCAGGGCCGGCATTACCTCTCATTTTAAAGTTTACGCTGCCGCTTTTACTCGGCAATCTGTTGCAACAAACGTATTCGCTTGTTGATGCTGCAATTGTAGGAAAGTTTTTAGGAATTAACGCGTTAGCTTCTGTTGGAGCCAGCACATCGGTGGTGTTTCTTATTCTCGGGTTCTGCAATGGATGTTGCGGAGGTTTCGGAATACCCGTTGCGCAGAAGTTTGGGGCGCGGGATTACAGTACGATGCGCAGTTATGTGGCCGTCAGTCTGAAACTGGCTGCGGGAATGTCTGTGGTGATTGCTCTTCTCACCTGTATTTTATGTGAGGATATTCTTCGGATCATGCGTACGCCGGAGAATATTTTCGAAGGGGCGTATGCTTATTTGCTTGTCACGTTTATTGGTGTGCCGTGTACTTTCTTCTATAATCTTCTTTCGAGCATTATCCGTGCGTTGGGAGACAGTAAGACGCCTTTTTGGTTTCTGCTGTTTGCGGCTGTTCTGAATATCATTCTTGATTTGTTCTGTATTTTGGTACTTGGCTGGGGAGTGGCGGGAGCTGCTATTGCTACTGTCTTTTCGCAAGGATTGTCGGCTGTTCTTTGCTACATTTATATGTACCGGAAGTTTGAAATATTGCAAGGTACTCCGAAAGAACGCCGGTTCCAGTCGAAACTGGCTAAGACACTGCTTTACATTGGTGTGCCTATGGGATTGCAGTTTTCTATCACGGCTATCGGCAGCATCATGCTTCAGAGTGCGAATAATGCATTGGGAACAGCGTGTGTGGCAGCTTTTACGTCTGCTATGCGCATCAAGATGTTCTTTATCTGCACGTTCGAGAGTCTGGGAATTGCGATGGCTACGTATAGCGGACAGAATTATGGGGCAGGAAAACCGGAGCGTGTCTGGTTGGGAATTAAGGCGAGTGCTTTGATGATGATCGTTTATGCGGCATTTACATTCGTTCTTCTGATGGTGGGAGCTAAATATTTTGCATTGATCTTTGTAGATCCGTCGGAAACGGAAATTCTGTTGGATACCGAGTTATTCCTGCATATCTCCTGTATGTTCTTCCCGATGCTTGGTTTGTTGTGTATCCTGCGCTACACGATTCAGGGAGTGGGATATACCAATCTAGCCATGTTTTCGGGAGTGGCGGAGATGATTGCGCGTATCCTTGTCAGCATTTACGCTGTGCCTGCATTCGGTTTTATTGCTGTCTGCTACGGTGATCCGATGGCTTGGATAGCGGCAGATTTGTTCCTCGTACCGGCATTTATCTACGTTTATCGCAGGTTGAAGAAGCAGGTGTTCACAAGTACGGTTACTGTTTAGAAGTCGGCCTCTTTCTGTATGCGTAGAATCTTTCCGCTGATGGGATGACGGAACTCTATATATTCGGCGTGGAGGTATAGTCTGTCCGCTTTCTTTCCGTAAAGTTCATCCCCAAGAATGGGGCAACCCAAACCCTCCGGATGGGCGGCGTGTACCCGTAATTGGTGTGTCCGTCCGGTCAACGGATAGAAAGTAATCCGGATGTGTTTTTCTGATTCACTGATGATGCGGTATTCTGTAATCGCTTCTTTCCCATGTTCTCTACTGACGATTTGCCGGGGACGATCAAGAGGATTCAAACAGAGAGGGAGTTCGATTCTTCCTGTTCTTCCGGGCGGCAGTGCTGTCTTCTCTACTGTTGCTGTTGCCCCATCCAACACGGCTACATAGCGTTTCTTGATACTTCTGCTTGCAAATTGTGCCTGCAAATGTTGATGCACCTCTTTCGTTTTAGCTACGAGCAATAATCCGGAAGTCGCCATATCGAGGCGATGTACAATCATAGGTCCGGTAGCATCGGGATACTTCTTTTTCAGGCGATGATAGACTGAATCTCTGTCCTCCTCCTTTCCCGGAACGGACAACATTCCTGCCGGCTTATTGACTACCACTAACCATTCATCTTCATATACGATTTCCAGTTCTTCATCCTCATGGATGGAGTTCAGCAACGGATTCTCGTCTACTTCCAGTCCTTGCAACATATGCTGCAAAATAGGTTCACATTTTCCCTTGCAGGAAGGATAATAATATCCGTGATGCCGGATTTCGTTTTTAGGAGAGTCTCCCCACCAGAATTCAGCCATAGCCAATGGCTTTGATTGATGAAGATACGCATATTGCAACAATTTAGGCAAAGCACATTCACCCGCACCGGCAGGAGGAACTTTCTGAACTGTCTGCTCAAAGATAGTGTATAGGTCTTTCACTTCTCCTCTGGCATTCAGCATCCGGAACTGCTCGAACAACTTTCTTTGCAAGGCTGCCGAACGTTCCTTCCGTTCGGTTTTCAGTTGTTCTATTTCAGTCTCGAAGTGTCTCGTTTCCGTTTCGAGTTCTTCCAATCGTTTCTTCCATTTTTTTTCCAGTCGTTTGTATTCCGCTTTCTGGTATTGGCTTTCCCGGATCAGGGAGGCTTGTTCCTCTTCGGAAAGGGTAGAGGATGATTGGCGGCGAATCTCTCTCGCCTCCTTTGCTGCTTTGAGTGCTGCCTTAGCCTGATTCAAAATTGCTTTAGCCTGTTCCGTTTCCGTCTTCCACTTTTCTTTTAAATCGAGATAAGAACGATTGTTTTCTAATTCACGAATACGGATATTGATGGAAGATATTTGTTCTTCTTCAATTTTGAAGAATCCTTCCGGTTGCAATAAGTCGTAGACAGGAGGGACAAAATAAGGATGCAGATTCTTCCCTGCCAGATTGCCGGAGAAAGCAGCGAGATAACCAATTTCATTGACTGCTTCTTTTTTTGCAGTCTCTTGTTTATTCTCTTTTTGTACAATCAGTACCCCGAACATTTTTCCGAAAGCTAATTCTTCTTGCCATTCTTCTCGGCTCGCGATATATTCTTTCACTTCTTCCGCTGCCAACACGCACAATGGATGAGGCGTATAGTGGAAAGGATAAGTGAATTTATCCGGTAACGCAAGGTGAGAAATGGGTTGCTTGAAAAAATGTATCATCGGTTTATATATATGAATGTGATTACCTTTGCAAAAGTAAAGTAAATCTGTGAATTATCGAATGAAGTAACATGAATAGAATGGGAGAGAAACCTAAATTTGCCTTTCTTGGCAACAGTCACATGGCATTTTGGGCATTGGATGTCTACTTTACTTCCGGAGTTGACTCTCGACGATTTACATTTGAATGGCAGGGGTTACAGTATTTTGTCAGAAGCACTGAAACGGGCTTCCGGTTTGTAAAACATACCTAAATACTTCATTCCTTGCTTTTATTTATAAATTTGGTGGCATATCAGTTTATTTTTCCTATTTTTGTCCCCAATTTAATAGTAAATAACCCCCATAAAAACGATAAGACTTATGGAAAAAGTAATTATCAATTCGTACGAAGAATTCGAAAAACTAGTAGGCCAACAGATAGGTGTTTCCGATTATGTGGAACTCTCGCAGGAACGTATCAATCTTTTTGCTGATGCAACGCTGGATCATCAATGGATTCATGTAGATACGGAACGTGCTAAAGTAGACAGCCCTTATCATAGCACGATTGCTCACGGCTACCTGACATTATCCATGCTTCCTTATTTGTGGAATCAGATTATTCAGGTGAATAACCTGAAAATGATGATTAACTACGGCATGGACAAAATGAAATTCGGTCAGGCTGTATTGTCAGGACAGAGCATCCGTCTGGTGACTACTTTGCACTCGCTGACTAATCTGCGTGGTGTGGCAAAAGCGGAAATCAAGTTTGCTATCGAAATAAAAGACCAACCAAAGAAGGCGTTGGAAGGAATTGCTGTATTCCTTTATTATTTCAATTAATGGCAAGCTGTTAAAGAAACAGATTTTATCCCCGGAAATGATCGAAATACGTCTCAAAAGTTAGATACAAAAACTTTTGGGATGTGCTTCAGATGGATCGTTTCCGGGGATAATTTTATCCTTTTACTCCCATAAATCTGAACGGCTGTGCCGGTTTAAACTCTTTCGTTGCATTTCCATGATAAGTTTCACCGTTGGCGATAGATAATTTGAGTACCGGAGCTCCTTCCGACAAGTCTGTTTCTTTTCCGAATAAACGACTCTTGTATACATAATTTTAATTTCTAGTTAAAGGTTTATTATAAGCTGCCTTCACGGGGTATTCAACCGATGCGGATTCCTCTCGCAAAAGCATATTCTCAAAACAATAATGTTCCATTTATGTTTTATAATAAAGCATTGATATATGAAAATGAAAAAGATTTTAGCAGTTTTATTAATCCTGTTGCTTATACTTATTCTGGTTTTGGTAGTACGGACCGTAACTTATAAATTTGGTAAAGTGCCCAAGAATGCGGATGATAAAGAACTAGTGAACACAGCTCCTTCGGAGCAATCAGTACGTCGTTTTGTCGGAGGAATACGAATCCCGACAATCAGTAATGAAGTGTATGAAGAGACTGATTTCAAGCCTTTCGATGAATTTATGAAGTACCTGGCCGATTCTTATCCGGAGGTATATAGGGTGATGGATGTAGATACCATTAATACATACGGGCTGGTGTTTCATTGGAAAGGCAAGAACAGTGATCTGAAACCGATATTATTCTTGTCCCATTACGATGTGGTTCCAGTAGTCGGATATGATCCGTCTACGGCGACTGTTGCAGATACGGTTTTCCGGTTTGACGACAAACCGTTGCCTCCCATCAGGACTTATTCGGAAAAGTGGGATTATCCTCCCTTCTCAGGAGCTGTTGCAGGCGGACGCATATACGGTCGTGGAACACTTGATATGAAATGTATGCTCTTCTCGCTGATGGAGGGAGCGGATAACCTGATAGCCGAAGGCTTCCAACCGGAAAGAGACATCTGGTTTGCTTTCGGGCAAGACGAGGAAGTGAGCGGACGTCAGGGGGCTTTCAAAATTACCGATTATTTTAAACAGAAAGGGCTACGCTTCAGTGCGGTTTATGACGAAGGAGGCATCATTGCAGCTCCCGGTTCGGCAATAGAATCCATACAAGAACCGTTGGCATTGGTGGGAGTGGGAGAAAAAGGCTTTCTGACCTTGCGCCTTACGATAAAAGGGATGGGAGGGCATTCTTCGATGCCACCTTCAAAGAGTTCTCTGGTGTATGCTGCAGAAATCATAGAGAAGCTGAATGACAACCAGTTCCCGGCAGAAATCATTTCTCCCATAGCAGCATTTTTCGATAATGTAGGAGAGGAAATGGGATTCTTTTCGCAGATGGCGATAGCCAATCAATGGCTGCTCGAACCGCTACTGCTGAAGACTATGGAAAAATCTCCCGCCTCCAATGCGCTGGTACGCACTACAACCGCCATCACGATGGCTAAAGGCAGTGATGCGGCCAATGTATTGGCTTCGGAGGCTGAGGTTACTGTAAACTTCCGCATTTTGCCCGGTGAATCGGTTGCCGGGGTGATAGAGCATGTAAAGAAGTTGTGTGAAGGTTACGATGTTGCCATTCATGTGGTATCGGAACGTGAGCCTTCAAGCATCTCTCCTGAAAACGTTAGAGGCTTCGAGATTATCAAGGAAGAGATGGCAAAAATATATCCCGCAGCTATCGTTACCTCTTATATTACGATCGGGGGTACCGATTCCTACAAATATCAGACGGTGAGCGATGACATCTACCGTTTCTTGCCTATTTGTCTGAACCAGTACGAACAGCGTACGATACATAACGAAAATGAGTATATATCCCTGGATAATTTTGGGAAGATGCAATGGTATTTTAAGGAACTGATGAAGAATTATTAGTTCTTCTTTGCCTTGATTGCCTTCAACGTGTTTTTGCGCACAGAGCGGATAGCGGGAACCAGTAATTCGGGTTCCATGATTTCCAGCATTGTGCGCAATTCTTGTTGAAGCTCCGGGATGAAACGGGTCAGTTGGTAAGCAAGTTTGATGCAAAGTGACTGCACTCCGGGCGGTTCCTGCCGGGATACCATACGCTCTATGCAGAAATCCAGCAAGTCCACCCGTGGAGGGTCGGCTAGCGGTTGCTGACATAGCAGGTTCAAGAGCATTCTTCGTTTTCCTGAATGCGGGCAGGTAAGCGTTGCATCAATCAATTCATTTTGTTTCCCGCTCAGCCATTCTACTTCCGGTTTCGAGAAATGGGTACAAACCCACAGTGCCTGGTAAGAGACGATGCTGTCCTCATCATATATCAACCGGTAGATTTCTTCTCTGAGGCGTTCGTCGTCTTGTATGTAATGAAGTATCTCTCTGATATTCTCGATGTGTACACGCTCAGATAGTCTTGCACGCAGGTTCATATGGCTCTCGTTTTTTGGGGGGAATGAGTTGTTTTTACTTGTTGCCGTTCTCTGCCTCCGGCAGTTGCAGATGGAGAATCGGATAAGGCTTGCCCATACCGTCTGTTTCATCTCGGCCTATGATCCGGAATCCCATGCGGAGATAAAATCCGAGTGCTTTGTCGTTCTGCTCGTTTACGTCTACTTTATTTATCTGTTTTCTCCGGGTGGCGTATTCCAGCAATCGTCTGCCATATCCTTTTCCCTGTTCGCCGGGGCTTACGAACAGCATTTCGATGAGTTCGTCGCTCAGTCCCATAAAGGCGACAATCTTTCCATTGGTATTGCGGATGATATACAGTTCTACAGCCGATAAGTAGTGGTTGCGTACCAATGGTTTGTAGAATTGGATATGCTCTTCCGTGAGGAAGTGATGCGTATGGCGTACGGAATCTTCCCATACTTGCAGAATCTCGTCGTAGTCTTCCGGAACAGGTCGGCATATATTAGGCAGATAATAGCACAGGTGATCGTATATATTTCCGTTGTA